>LWDU01037660.1_pt1 | contig 62439 bp, 57 predicted proteins | sample 727161 | NCBI WGS metagenome assembly LWDU01 (sample SAMN04566230, study PRJNA314399) | hydrothermal vent metagenome | isolation source: deep sea hydrothermal plume seawater | place: Mexico: Gulf of California, Guaymas Basin | collected 2004-07-11
GGGACAGTAGCTGGTTCTGTGGCCTGACGGCCACTCGGAGGTGGGTCAAAATTAATGGCCAGTAGTGGGTCATTTTAATTGGCCACTAACAACGGAAGAAGCCGTTGGTTTTTCGCCAGAAATTGATGACGATCAGGATCATGGCCAGGGCAATGAGCTGTCCGATTTCCACGCCCACGTTGAACGCGAGGAGGTTCGGGATCAGGCCGTCCGGCGAGATGTCGTATTCGATGATCTTCGTGGACAGGCCGAAGCCATGGAAAAACCCGAAGATCAGCGTGGCGGCCTTGGTGTTGGGCTGGCAGCCAAACCACCGCTGATAGGCCCCAATGTTGTCCAGAGCCTTGTAGACGATGGAGAGACCGATGATCGCATCAATGATGTAGCTGTTGATGCCCACGTTGAAGTAGACGCCCAGCAGCATGGTGGTGGAGTGCCCCAGCGCAAACAGGCTCACGTAGATTGCGATGTGTTGCATGCGGTAGAGGAAGAAGATAACACCCAGCAGGAACAGCAGGTGGTCATAGCCGGTGACCATGTGCTTGGCCCCCAGATAGATGAACGCAATAAGGTTTATCCCGGTAATTTCCTGGATGTACCCCTTATCGCCCTGGGCGACAGCATGGGCCAACACATCCGTGCTCAGACCCAGCAAGCCCAATGTCAGAAATATCCAGAAGAGACGACAGCCTGGGCCCGTGAAGGACACACCGCGGCAGCCGCCAAGTAAGCTTGGCAACATAAAGACTCCAATCGAATTTGTTTTCTCGGGCCGCGAAAGCGGCAATAATCAAGCGTGAAGGAGTGCTTTGGGAGGGCGTTCCAGTCGGTAGCGCAAACTGCGAGGGGATTCACCAGCAAACGGCACCGGTTGCCGGAGAACGGTAGTACTTTGGGTAACCAGTGGTACCCCTACCTGGTCCACGGTCTCATGGGTGTGGTTTCCAGCGTCGTGGTGTAGTGACGACGCCTCTGGCTCTTCGTCAAAATCGTGGCTGTGTCCATGCTCATCATGACTTACAGAATGGTGGGTGAGTGCAGACTCCCCATCGAGAACGACTCGCCAATCACCGAAAGTGACAGCCCCGCCAATGCGAACAGCATGAGGAGCGTCGGAAGCAGTTTTCTTTGGTGGAGGCCCGAAACCATCAATCTCAGTGGGTCGAATCGGTAGTTGGATTTCAACGAAGGCAGAGGATACCATCCCCCTAGGGGGATAGGAATTACACATGGTAAATGATCACAAGCATCAATCGCACCCGGACATTATCAAACGCCTGAAGCGGGCCAGGGGCCATCTCGAGAGCGTGATTGGCATGATGGACCAGGGAAAACCCTGCCTGGACCTGGCGCAACAACTTCACGCTGTGGAAAAGGCCATTCAGCAAGCCAAGCGCGTACTGGTGCAGGACCACATTGAGCATTGCCTGGACGATGCCATCGGGGCGTTGGAGCCGGAACAGCGGCGGCGCGTCGACGAGTTCAAGGCAATAGCCCGATATCTGTGATGGGCTTCGGGCTTTGCCGGACGTTTTGTCAGGTGCAACTACTTAGACGCAAATGATTACAGATGACTAGATAAGATCCACGCACCAACAGCGATTAACGTAACACCGCCAAAAATTTCCGCACGGTGCCCTAGCACAGCTCCGACGGCGCGCCCCAGCATAATGCCAAGTGTCACCATGACAGTGGTTGCCAATCCGATCAAAGCTGCAGCCACCCAAATGTTCACGTTGATGAGCGCCAGGCCTACACCAACTGCCATGGTGTCAATGCTCGTTCCGAAGGCTGTAAGGCAGGTCCGGAGTAACGACTGTTTTGATGGTTTTTCTACGTCATCTTTTTCCGGCCTTACGCCCTCAGAAATCATATGTAGACCGAGGATCATCAGAAGAGAAAACGCAATCCAGTGATCCCAGGCTTCCACATAACCTGAGGCCGACGTGCCGATCAGCCAGCCGACCAGCGGGGTAACGGCTTCAATCGAACCGAAGATGAGTCCGATTTTTAAGGCTTCGATTAACCGGGGATGTTTAAGACTTGCGCCTTTGCCAATCGCCGCAGCAAAAGCATCAGTGGACATCGCAAAGGCAAGCAAGAGAAGGGCAAAAGGGTTCATTAAACGGGCTCCGGTCGGGCATGCTGAGTCCACGATATAACCACGCGCCCGACCTTGGGCATGGATATATCGATGGTCTCGCCAACCAAGAGGTGTTCGCACCATGGCATGTGGCCAATTATGTTGATACGAACTCTTCCGAGCTTCGGAAGCAGGCTACTCCCCAACGAAGTGCTAATTTAGCAAGCTTCTATAACGGTTACAAACTTGCCTCACAGTGGCATCGGTTCGGCAGTTAGCCTTTCATGGATGTATGTTCAGTACTGCACTGGTTTAACTCAACGGTTACATGAACCAGAGATCGACACTGGGCTTGAATACGATTTTTGTACGCTGTGGGTGACTCAAGATGGGGTGAAACCAAAGAAACAATGGCTGCGTGTATGTCTGGACCAATCGACCACACATGTAAATCACTGACTTTGGCCTCACCGTCTTCAACCGCCTGCTTGACGGCTTCTTCCATGTCCTGATCTTGCTCGTCGAGAAGGACTTTGGAGGTCTCTCTCAAAAGTTGCCATGACCAGCGTGTCACCAGAACGGCCCCGACAATACCCATCATCGGGTCCATCCAGTTCCAGCCCGCATATTTACCAGCCAGAAGAGCAACAATGGCCAGCACGGATGTCAGCGCATCGGCAAGCACATGAAGGTAGGCGGCCCGGCGGTTGTGGTCGTGGTGATGATGGTGGTGATGGCCGTGATCATGTCCGTGACTGTGGCCATGGTCATGTCCCGCATCCCCGAGTATCCACGCTGATACGCCGTTGACGACCAGGCCGATGATGGCCACGAAAATTGCGCCGTTGAATGAAATCGGGACCGGCTGCATAAAACGCCCAATGCTCTCAATAACCATGTAGAGCGCGAAGACTGCCAGCAGAACTGCACCGGTGAACCCACCCAAAGCGTTGACCTTCCCCGTTCCAAAAGAGAATCTGGCGTTTCCTGCGTTTTTCCTGGCATACGCGTACGCGAACGCGGCAATGCCCAAAGCAACCGCGTGGGACGCCATGTGCAGGCCATCGGCCAGCAACGCCATTGAGCCATATACGATCCCTGCCAGGATTTCCCAGACCATCATTGCCAGTGTCAGGCCAACCACAATGAGTGTTCGGGTCTCACCAGAACGCTTCAGGTCCTGACCGAAAGTGTGATCGTGTTGCCAGTGATCCAATCGTTCGTGATGCACAGAAGACTTCCTGAGAAAAAAGCGGAGGGAAGGTTTTGTAGCGATTAACTTATTTATATCCCCCCTGGGGGGATAGGTAAATGCTACGCCAGCGTGATGGTGGCCGCAAGTGAGGTGTCAGTTGCTTGACCGGCTGCCGAATCGATCTGAACCATGAATTTCAACAACTGCAGAGAGACCTCCCGCTTTACTGGACGTGTAATGAACCTGCCCCTGATAACGCTCAACTATCGCGTGGACAATAGCCAGCCCCAGTCCATGACCGGGTGTTTGTTCGTCGAGCCTCAGTCCGCGCTTGCCCAATTGTGACCGGGCTGTTTCTGAGACGCCGGCCCCGTCGTCGCTGATGATGATTTTTAACCGGCCTTGATCTTCACCCAGCGTGAGTTCCACCCAGCGGGATGACCATTTGCCTGCGTTATCCAGCAAGTTGCCAAGGATTTCGTTCAGATCATGCTCCTCAACAGGCCAGCGATGGTGTTCAGGCAGATATGTTGATAGTTCAAAAGATTTATCGGGGTAGAGGCGGCCGACCATCCACAGCAGGTCCCGGGCCTGTTTGACCGGGCAGGCACTTTGGCCGACCTGTGGGCCTGCAAACCGGCTTCGCCGCATTTCTGACTCAAGCTGAGCATCTATGTCGTCGAGGCGCGACGCCATTTCCCGTCTCAGGTTCTTATCGAGCGGGCGGCTCGTGTCTTCCAGGATCTGTCTGACAGCCGCTATGGGCGTTTTCACACTGTGGGAAAGGTTGGCAAGGGCGTCACGGGAGCGTTCCAACCGGTCATCCAGTGAATCCAGCAGCTGATTGAGTTGCCGGACGAGGGGCCGGAATTCTTCCGGGCCATTTGCGTTAATACGGGAAATATCGCCTGACTGAAGTCTTTTCAGGCTCGCCTGAAGGCCCACTACTGGCCGCAGGGCCAGACTGATGCCCACCCATATGCTCCCGATCATCAGAATGACCAGTAAAACCGAAACGACGGCGGTCCAGGTGTGGAGTTCGGCCTGACTTTGCTGCAGTGCCTCCATATCCTCAGCAACAATGACCACGAAGGAATTTCCGTCGACCGTGAAGGCACGGCGATACCCCAGCATTTCGGAAGGCGCAGCGGGCACCTCAGCATCCCGGACTCTCACGGCTCCTTCCTGTTCGGACGAGAGCAACGGCCTCAGCAGCGGTGTCCAGGTTTTCGGTGAAATGGACTGCCCGGACGGAGAGGCAATGGCGAAGGCGTGGTGGAACACTTCCTGAAAGTAGTCGCCGGTCTGGAGTGTGTCAGTTCGGCCGCCGGACTGGCGGATCTGGTGTTCCAGAAAAGCCACCTCGTCTTTCAGGCGGCTTTCTACAAAGTCCGTGGACATCCTCTCCAGCAAGGCCCCATGGATGATCCAGGCTAGCGCCATCAGGCCAATACCGGCCGGAAGCAGCAGAATCAGGAGCATCGCCCTGACTGAGTGAGGTCTAGCGGCTATCGGCATCGAACAGGTACCCCTGACCGCGTCGGGTCTTTATGGTGTCCGGACCCACCAGCTTCCTGAGCCGCCGTACATAGGCTTCGATAACATTCTCGCTGGGTGTGTCGTCGAGGCTGTATAGCTGGTCCAGAAGCTGCTCTTTCGAAAAAACCTGCCCGGGTCGACTCATCAGACAGCGGAGCAAGCGGAACTCCGTACCGGTCAGGCTATGTTCGGTCTGGTCACCGGATCTTAACGTCTGGCGATTTTCGTCCAGCTCGAATCGGCCCGCTGTCAGGATATCCATTATTCGACCTTCGCTTCGCCGGACGATGGCGTGAAGCCGGGCAATCAGTTCTTCGGTCTGGAAAGGTTTCGCGAGGTAATCATCGGCGCCGGCCTTAAGTCCATTGACCTTGTCCTTCCAGTCTCCTCTGGCGGTCAGGATCAGCACCGGGAAGCTGACCTTATGCGTCCGCCACTGCCTCAGTACGTCCAGACCGTTGCCGTCGGGCAGGCCCAGGTCAAGAATACCGGCCCGGTAGCTTTCCTGCTGCCCGAGTTGCCGGGCCTCCCGTGCTGTACGGGCGGTATCCACGCTGAAACCGGCCTTTTCCAGCTGGGCGCTTAGCCCGTTTGCCAGCAGAGGGTCATCTTCCACCAGAAGTAATCGCATTCCTGATCTGCCTTCCCAATTTGAACATCAAAGCCCGCCAGTGTTGCTGCCCAAGCTGAATTGGGCCTGAACAAAAAATAATTCCGATTTTCAGCATGGATTCAGGTTGCTGAGCGATGGTAGCAACCGTTTCTGGATATTGCTCAAGTTTTGAGTGAGACAACCCGGCCTCCAGGGCCAAATCTGTTCAAGGGAGAAGATATATGACCATATCAAAATTTCTCGTTGCTGCTGCGGCTATCTCATTGTCGGCGACCGCCTTTGCCGCTGGAACCCATGGTGGAGGCCATGGTCACGGCGCTGCGAGTGGTGAGCCCGGCAAAGCCTCAGAGGTCAGCCGAACCATAACAGTCGAAATGTACGACAATTACTATGAACCGGAATCAATCACCGTAAGCCCCGGGGAAACGGTGCGGTTCATGGTGGAGAACAAAGGGAACCTCGTTCACGAATTCAACATCGGCACCCCAGAGATGCACGAGGGCCATCAGGAGGAAATGATGATGATGGTCGAGCATGGCGTCATCCAGGGCGGAAAACTCAACCACGACATGATGGAAATGGACATGGGGAACGGCCAGTCCATGAAACACGATGACCCCAACAGCGTCCTGCTGGAACCGGGCCAGAGCCAGGAAGTCATCTGGAAGTTTTCCGATAACACCAATATCGAGTTCGCCTGCAATGTGCCGGGTCATTACCAGGCAGGGATGTACGGTGACGTTAAGGTTCAGTAACTCAGCTCACTAGTGAAGCGTTGAAGCAGAGGGCTTACAGTATTTCTCCTGTGGGGTCCTTAGTGCAGTGCTATTTGGAGTAACAAGCGTGAAAATCCGTTATTGTCGCAGTCAGCTTCCTTGCCTCTATTGGTGTCTCAACGGCGGTGACAGCTCAGGAAATGATCTCCGACACGACCGCTCGAAAACAGCCGCTCACAACCTGGGGCGTTCAATTCGAGGAATTTGAGTACCGCTCCAGCGACGATGGCGAGGAGCTGGGCGTCTGGAATGCGGATGCCTTCTACGGCACCGACGAGCTGAAACTCCGGTGGATTTCAAAAGGTGAGTACAGCCTGGAGGAGCGGGCCTACGAATCACTGGAAAACCAGTTGGTGGGGCAGGTGCCGATTTCCAAGTTCTTTGATGCCAAAGCGGGTGTTCGCTTCGACACCCCCGAGGGACCGGATCGCACTTATGCCGTGTTGGGTGTCGCTGGGCTTGCACCGCAATGGTTTGAGGTTGACGCCAACCTGTATGTGAGCAATGAAGGTGAGACGTCCGCTGAACTTGACGCAGAGTACGAGCTGCTGCTCACTAACTATTGGATCCTTTCCGCAACGCTGGATGCGACGGTAGCGTTCAGTGAAGACAGGGAAATTGGCATCGGCAAAGGATTGGTTTCCACCGAAACCGGCCTCCGGCTCCGCTACGACCTGATAGACCGTGCGTTCTCGCCTTATGTGGGTGTGGTGCACGAGCGCAAGTACGGCGATAGCGCCGACCTGGCCGAGGCGAGCGGCGGCGGCACAGAAGATTGGTTTGCCGTAATCGGCGCTCGAATCGCATTCTGATGCTGAAGGGCCATGGGAAACCCATGGCCTTTTTTCGTCTATGATTTGATGTAACTCAAATTCACCGAAAGCATGTGTCCATTTTCAGTCGCAGTTCAGGTTGAAGTGTTTTGATCCAGGGAGAAGTCATCAGGAAGAGAGGTGTCACCCCATGACCAAAGCACACAAAGCAACCAACCAGGAGCAGTTTTTGTTGCGCCGAAAAATGACCGTCGAGGGGCTTGGAGAGGATCAGTGGGAGGGGCTCATCCACGATCTGAATCACCACCCCTGCGTTGATTTCGCCGAGCGTAAACCGAATGGCACATTGCGGGTGACATATGACGGAACCCACTGGTCCGTCGATGAATTACTGGAACTGGTCAAGGCCTGCGGTGGCCGATTGAAAACCGGATGGTGGACCCGGCGCAAACTGGCCTGGTACCGGTTTACCGACGACAACGTCCGGGCAAATGCCAAGCATGAGCCGCTCTGCTGTTCCAAGATTCCACCCATGAAAAAATAACAGGAGATTGAATGAGCAGGGAGGAAGATCGAAGCACTCGCTACCAGGAAGGTAGTCTCACTCTGCCAGGGACGGTGATGCTGGGTACCGGCGTCATGATTGGCGCCGGTATTTTTGCTCTGACCGGGCAGATGGCGCAGATGACCGGCGTTCTTTTCCCGCTGGCCTTTCTCGCGGCGGCCTTGATTGTTGGCTTCAGCGCGTATTCCTATATCAAGATTTCCAACGCCTACCCGTCGGCCGGGGGCATTGGCATGTACTTGCATAAAGCCTACGGAAACCGGCTGCCAACGGCTTTCAACGCCCTGTTGATGTATTTTTCCATGGTCATCGCTCAGAGCTTCCTGGCCCGGACCTTTGGCTCTTACACCATGCAACTTTTCGGCGGGGATGACAGTGGCCGCATGGTGCCCATTCTCGGCGTGGCGCTCATTCTTGCGGCCTTTCTGATCAACCTGCTGGGCAATCGGATGATTCAAGGGGTGGCTTCCTTTATCGGGATCCTGAAAATCGGCGGCATACTGATTTTCGGTCTGGTCGGGGTCTGGATTGCCGACTCAATCTCGGTTGATTTTTCGGAGCCCGGTGAAGCCGGAACGCTGGGCAACTTCTTGGGCGCGACCGCGTTGGGCATTCTTGCGTTCAAAGGCTTTACGACCATCACCAACAGTGGTTCGGAAGTCATCGACCCGAAGCGAAACGTTGGGCGCGCCATCGTGATTTCCATTGCCGCCTGTGTGGTGATCTACACGCTGGTGGGGTTTGCGGTCGCCAGCAATCTATCTCTGGCTGAAATTATCGAAACGCAGGATTACTCTCTCGCCGCTGCTGCACGCCCCGCTCTCGGCGAATACGGCGTCTGGTTTACTGTTGCGATTGCCATGATGGCCACGGCGGGAGGGATTCTGGCCAGTGTCTTTGCTGTGTCCCGCATGTTGGCCATGCTGACGGAGATGAAGTTGGTTCCTCATCGGCATTTCGGGATGCCCGGCAGCATTCAGAAGCACACACTGGTGTATACCGTTGTCCTGGGGCTGATTCTGACCGCCTTCTTCGACCTGTCACGCATTGCTGCGTTGGGTATCGTGTTTTATCTGATTATGGACATTGCCATTCACTGGGGTGTACTGCGCTATCTTCGCAAAGACATTAAGGCCAACACCTGGGTGCCAACTACAGCCATCTTGTTGGATCTTTTGGCTCTGGGCGGCTTTGTCTGGGTAAAACTGAATACGGACCCGTTCGTCATCGGCGTGGCAGTGGTCACCATGATTGTGCTTGCAGTCTCCGAGCAGATTTTCCTGAAAAGATCGCCGGAATCCGCGCAAGCGAAACAGGAAGAGAGTCACGCGCATCGTCACCATTAACCAGAATCAGGAAGAGAGGCTATTGCCATGATGGGAGATAACATGTTCGGGAACACCATGTGGGCAGGCCACTGGCTGTGGATGCTGGTGATTGCCATTGTGGTCGTCATTCCGGCCTGGCGTATTTGCCAGCGCACGGGGTATCCGGGGTGGATGGGTGTACTGATACTGATCCCTATCGTCAATCTGGTTCTGCTGTATTTCATTGCATTTGCAGACTGGCCCGCCGATAAAACAGGAGAACAGAATGGCTGAGCACCATCACGCCCATGACCACGATCATCACACCGATAAAGCCCCTGGCGAGCACGCCGCCAAGGATCCGGTCTGTGGCATGTCAGTGGATCCACACACCGCGGAACATCGCAGCCAGCATGGCGGTAAAACCTGGTACTTTTGCTCCTCGCGCTGCCAGTCCAAATTCGACGAGGACCCTGAGCAGTACCTCGGTGAGGAAGACAAGCCGCAAGAGCCGGTTGCGCCAGGTACGATGTATACCTGCCCCATGCACCCGGAAATTCGCCAGCAAGGACCGGGGGACTGCCCCATTTGTGGGATGGCCCTGGAGCCAGAGCAGGTGAGCCTGGACGACGGGCCGTCGGCAGAACTCAAGGACATGACCCGCCGATTCTGGGTTGGCCTAGTGCTGACATTGCCGGTCCTGGTGCTGGAAATGGGCGGGCATCTGACCGGGCTTGACCATATGATTGCTCCACAGATGTCCAACTGGATTCAGTTGGTGCTGGCAACGCCCGTGGTGCTCTGGTGCGGCTGGCCCTTCTTCGTCCGGGGTTGGAGATCCGTGGTTAGCCGTAACCTGAACATGTTCACGCTGATAGCCATTGGTACCGGCGTGGCCCTGATCTACAGCCTGGTCGCCACACTTGCGCCCCAGGTATTCCCGGGCGCTTTCCGGCAGGCCGACGGCTCAGTGGCAGTGTACTTTGAGGCGGCAGCGGTCATTGTGGTGCTGGTGCTGCTTGGACAGGTGCTGGAATTGCGCGCCCGGGAGAAAACCTCCGGGGCCATCAAGGCTCTGTTAGATCTGGCGCCGGCAACGGCCAGGAAACTGGACGATGATGGCGGTGAGTCCGATGTATCGCTGGATCAGGTCAAGGTCGGCGACCGCCTGCGGGTGCGTCCGGGCGACAAGGTTCCGCTAGACGGCGAGGTGCTCGAAGGCAGCTCCAACGTGGATGAGTCCATGGTGACCGGTGAGCCGTTGGCGGTCAGCAAAAAGTCAGGAGACCAGGTGATCGGCGGCAGCATCAACCAGCAGGGCAGTTTCATCATGCGTGCGGACAAGGTGGGCCGGGACACCATGCTGTCCCAGATTGTGCAGATGGTGGCCAGCGCCCAACGCAGCCGCGCGCCCATTCAGGGCCTGGCCGACAGGGTCGCGGGCTATTTTGTGCCTGCGGTGATCGTGATCGCCATTATCGCCTTTATAGCCTGGTCGTTGTTCGGGCCGACGCCCCCGATGGCATTCGGTCTGATTGCTGCGGTGAGCGTGCTGATTATTGCTTGCCCCTGTGCTTTGGGGCTGGCAACGCCCATGTCGATTATGGTCGGCGTTGGGCGGGGTGCTCAGAGCGGTGTGCTGATCCGCGATGCCGAAGCACTTGAGCGTATGGAGAAAGTGGACACCGTGGTGGTGGATAAGACGGGCACACTGACTGAAGGCAAACCTCAGGTGACCAAACTGGTGCCAGCTGCCGGGGGCAGCGAGGATGAGCTCATGCGATTCGCCGGCGGCCTGGAAAAGGGCAGTGAGCATCCGCTGGCCCACGCCATTCTCGATAAAGCAAAGACCATGGGCTTGAAACTACCGGACGCGGAAGATTTTGATTCACCCAATGGGAAGGGCGTCACCGGTAGGATTGATGGACGACGGGTATTGCTCGGAAACCGGCTGTTGATGGAAGCGGAAAATGTGGACACCGCGGACTTTGAAAGCGAAGCCGACCAGCTCCGCCAGGATGGGGCGACTGTTATTTTCGCGGCCGTAGACGGCAAAGTGGCCGGTTTGCTTGCCATCGCCGATCCGGTGAAAGAAACCACTGAAGCGGCTATTTCTGCACTGCAGAAAGACGGCATCCGAGTCGTCATGCTCACCGGCGACAACCGGACGTCGGCCGAGGCGGTTGCCCGTAAATTGCACATCGATGAAGTGGAAGCGGAAGTGCTTCCGGAGGATAAGGGCAAGATCGTTCAGCGCCTGAAAGATGAGGGCCGTGTTGTGGTGATGGCTGGTGACGGGGTGAACGACGCTCCGGCTCTGGCAACCGCCGATGTAGGCGTAGCCATGGGCACGGGCACTGATGTGGCCATCGAAAGCGCCGGCATTACCCTGTTGCGCGGCGATCTCATGGGCATTGTGGAAGCACGTCGATTGTCGCTGGCAACCATGCGCAATATCCGGCAGAACTTGTTTTTTGCCTTTGTCTATAACTCTGCGGGTGTGCCGATAGCGGCCGGCGTTCTATACCCGTTTTTCGGCATCCTGCTGTCACCGATTTTTGCGGCGGCGGCTATGTCGCTGTCTTCGGTCAGCGTGATCGTGAATGCGCTGCGCCTGCGAGTGATTAAGCTTGGCGCTAAGTAATAAACGTTGGATTTGTTGGAGACGATTATGCGGTACACGATTGATCGAATCATAGAAGACGCTGATTTTGACGAGGTTGACAAAAGAACGCGTCAGTCCCTCACAGATCACGGTTTCGGGGTGCTGACAGAAATTGATGTCAAAGCCACGATGAAGGAGAAGCTTGACAAGGAAATGCCCGCGTACCGGATCCTTGGGGCGTGTAATCCTGCTATGGCGTGGGAAGCCATTGGTGTAGAGCCCCGGGTAGGGGCCATGTTGCCGTGCAATGTCATTCTGCGGGAAACGTCTGAAGGTATCGAAGTCAGCGCGATAGATCCCGTAGCTTCAATGACGGCGATTGAAAACAACGAACTGAAACAGGTTGCCGGCAAGGTCAGGGAGGCACTGTCCGAGGTATAGTAGGCGTCTGAAGCCGCGCCATCAGTTGGTTGAGATAGTGATTTTTGACTGTGATCAAGCTACACGGAGTTTGCCCAGACCGTTCTGTTTGAATTCAACTGACTGTGATTAACTCCAAGTGTAGTGGCCAAGTATTTCAGGCCGCCGTCTTTTGAGTTTTCCAGTAAGCCTGCTGCGACATTGCGCGGCAGCTCGCCGTTGTGCTTGTGCGGTCGCAGAACGCTGTAATAGCCGATCATATAGTCCGTGATCGACTGCTTCGCCGAGATACAGCACGGATACCCGATTTCCGGTACCCACTCCGTTTTCAAAATCCTGAAGAACCGCTCTGTCGGGGCGTTATCCCAGCAACTTCCTCGCCGGCTGAGACTCTGCTTCATGTGATGGCGCCAGAGCAACTCTCGGAATCCCAGGCTGGTGTACTGGCACTCCTGATCTGAATGAAACATGACGCCCTGTGGCTCGCCCCACGACCTATAGGCAATGGTTAGGGGCTTCTTTACCAGTTCCGTATTGGGGGGCAGGGACAGCGCCCAGTCCACGGGTTTACAGGAAAAAGTCGATAACCACCGCCAGGTAAGCCCAGCGCACTCCTGTCCAGATATAGGTAGTATCTCCGGTCCAAGCCTGATTGGGCTCCTTTACATCGAACTCCTGATCAAGACGGTTCGGGATGTCCAGGTGTGGCTGATCCGCCTTCTTGTAGGAGTGCCCTGGCGGCCGCGTGCTGACCAGCCCTAACTGCTTCATCCGTCTGCCGGCACGGTACCGGCTCAGTGTCGTTCCAGCCTGGGTGGCGATCTTGGCAATGCTGCGAGCCCCGCAGAGCCGTTACTGGCAGCATGCGCCTCGACAACCTGATCCAGCAGCGTTTTCTCAGCCTCACAGCGCTCTTTGTCCCGGTCACGCCGGCCGGTAGCTGCTGCGATGAACCCCAAATACCTGACATAGGCGTTGCACCGTTCAAGTCGCTCAATTATCGAGAATTGTTCAGGGAGTCCGACATCAAGAGAGCAGTAGCCTTATTTTAAGATTTCCTTTTCTTCCTCCACCCGCCGCAGCTTGCGTTTCTGTTCCTGAATCTCACGCTGTTCCGGGGTCAGGGCTTCGCCTTTCGGTACGTTGCCTGCTCATTCGGAAGGGAGCTTGCGAACCCAGTACTCCATGGTGAACTCGCCAACCCCCATGGCATCACAGGCCGCTTTCAGTGAATAGCCCTGGTCGACCGAGCTAGGCCTCCGCCAAGCGGAATTCCGGACTGAACGTTCTCTTCTTTGTCATTATCGTTACCGGACTTTCTATCTGAGTGATCATACACTCAAAATCACCAAAGCCACTATGCCACTATATTCAGTCTTTCATTTCGTACTACACAGAGACTGAGCCTGAAGTCGAAATCTTGCGCCTGCCGCCGATTGAGACTGCAGCCGACAAGTTGAGTGCGTTGACATGGCGTGTGCTGAAGAGTAATCGATCAGCTCATGGTGAGGATCCTGAGATGGTTCGCCATCTTCACGATATTGCTCCGCTGATCTCTGTGATTAGGGAAGATGAAGAGCTGTTTGTGGATGTCGCAGACTCCTCATTCGAAGGCGATCGGCAGACAGGAAAGCGAGATACTCAGGCCCCGTTTACAGAGTCGATTCAGGAGGCCATCGAGTGCCTGGACAACGATGAGGAGTATCGCGAAGAGTACAGGCAGTTTGTGGATGCGATGTCGTACGCTGACGATGATGAAAGTGTGGATTTTGATTCGGCTGTAGAGATCTTGCAGGAAGTCGCCGCCCTGTTCGAGTAGGGATGGCCCCTGCTGCTCGCTCAACATGGGGCGGGCCAACGCTTACAGTAACGCTTCTATGTGCTCCCCTAGCAGTTTCCATGCCTCAGTTTTCTCTTTGGCGTAGTCATGGCGCAGGTAGTGCCGCCGGACTTTCGAGCCGCCCAGACGATGGTTTTGACAGCGATCAATGATGTCGAGCGGTACGCCGATCGCTTGCATCATTGTCGCGCCAGTGCGGCGCATGTCGTGCGGCGTCCATGCGCCATTTTGGCCATTTGCCAAGACTAGACTGTCATCATGATGCCGGCCGGCCAGAGGTTTGCTGCGATTCTTGAAGCGGCATTGCCGGTCACCGATCAGTTTGCTGACATTTTTGGTGTTGACGTGGCTATCTCCGGCTCTGTTGGGAAATAGGAAGGCAGTGTGGCCGGTTTCCTGGTGTAGCCGTTTGAACTGTGACAATGCAAAAGGCGACAGAAAGACATGATGATCCTGCCGCTTTCCGCGATGTCCTTTGGTGTTCTTCGCGGGAATGAACCAGAGACCGGTGTCAAAGTCGACATGCTTCCACTCCGCTTGAAGCAGCTCGCCGATGCGGCATAGGGTTGCCAGGCATATCCAGATGGCGCTTTGCACGCGGGGGTTTACCGGGCGGATGCCGCTGTATTTCTGGCCCGCCGGCAGGGCAGCGTAATCCGCTTCCAGCTTCTCGAAGATGTCATGCAGCTCTCGGATCTCTTCGGCGGAGAGCACCCGCTCCCGTTCTTCCTGATAGTCGCTATCCAGCAGGGTGGTGACATCCACCAGGTCGGCGGGGTTCCCGTCAGCCATCAAGGTGCGCCAGGGTTGCCGCTTCTCCGCCCAACGCAGCATTTGACCCATGTCGTTGTTCAGAATGACGACGGAGCGGTTCAGGCCGCGAGCCTTTACTGTTCTGAGCACGGAGAGAAGGTCCTTATCGGTCAAGGCACGCAGCGGCGTCTTGCCAATCAAGGGGAGCACGTCTTTGCCAAAACTTCTGCGGAGTTCGGCGTTGCCATCTTGCCGTGATACCCCATCGTCGAGCCAGGCTTCAAATAGCTCGTTCACCGTCCTGTTTTCCGACGCTTGGCGCTCGGCTTCGGCGATGGTTGAGGCAATGGCGGCTTGGGCTTCAATCCTGGCTGCCTTCTGGGCGGCGTTGGGGTTGATACCTTTAGCGACTGAGGCTTTGGCTTCGTCACGCTTGGCCCGAATCTGAGCGAGTGTGTTCTTGGGCCAGCTGCCGAGGCGGTAATCGCGCTTGACCCCATCCAGCTTGAACTCATAGCGAAACAGTGCCGTGACGCCACGAACGCCGGCGCGGACCTTGGCGACCAGGCCGTTATCCTCGCGTAGTGTCCTGCCGTCATCCGTTGCGGTGAGGGCTTCCAGTTGCTTAGCCGTCAGCTTGGTCATGTCCTACCCCCTGCAGGATCTGAGGTTTGATAATTTTGCCCCACTTTTGCCCCACCAGATCGGCTGGCTGTCGGCGGATGCCAGCGGATTGGTGTAAACAGAAAAGCGGCCTGAAAGCCGCGTGTTTGCTATGATAGAGCCCTCTTAGGAGGTTCGCCAGGGTCCGTGCGTATCCGTGCGGAAATTGCATGGGGTGCAAGGGGTCGAAGGTTCGAATCCTTCCGTCCCGACCAAATACAACGAAGAGGGTCAGTCGCCTGCGGGCGGCTGGCCCTTTTTCGTTTCTGGGCCTCTGTTCCATTGCTTACCTTTTCCCTCCACTGCGACTAAAGTGAATCTTCCTAATAAAATAAAAACGATCAGGGGCTACTTATGCAGGGGACGATCCGGATACTCATCGTATTGGTGTCGCTGTGGTCAGCGGCGGCGCTGGCGGCTCAGCCGGCGGAGCCGCCGCAATCTTCCGTTGATCTCATCGAGAGTCTGTTCAACGAAAACCAGAATGCCGGCGACACACTGCCGGATATTCTTCGCGACAAAGAGCTTGTCCCTCAGAGTTGCTGCAAGGTGTGCCGGAAAGGCAAGGCCTGCGGTAACTCCTGCATCAGCCGCAGCTACACCTGCACCAAGCCACCGGGCTGTGCCTGCGACGGGTGATTGCCGGCAAACCTCGTCCGTTTCGCCGAGTCGGGGCGGCGCCGACCCGAGTAGAGTAGGGCTGGAATGCCGGGCCTGACCGTTTCCGTCAGGCCGACGGTGTTTGAGGCCAGTGCCTCTGAAATCCGCTGGCTCTATGCTGGCCAGCCAACGTGCCACCGGGGTGAACCATGGACCTGAAAGTACCCGAGCAGGAGCGGCACTTCCGCGAGGAAGTGCGCGCGTTCCTGGATGAGTCGCTGACCGCGGAGATTCTGGAGGCGGGGCGCAAGACCACTTCGGTGTTCGCGCCGGTGAAGGAGGTGATGGCGTGGCAGCGCCTTCTCCATAAGAAAGGCTGGGTGGCGCCGCACTGGCCGAAGGAGTACGGCGGCACCGGCTGGAGCGTCGGTCAGCGGGCGGTGTTCGCCGAGGAGCTGGTGCGCGCGGAGGCGCCGCCGCTGATTCCCATGGGGCTGCAGATGTGCGGGCCCTGCCTGATCGGGTTCGGCACCGAGGAGCAGAAGGCGCATTACCTGCCGCGCATCCTTTCCGGCGAGGATATCTGGTGCCAGGGCTATTCCGAGCCCGGTGCCGGTTCCGATCTGGCGTCGCTGAAGACCTTCGCGGAAAGCGACGGCGACGACTATGTGATCAACGGCACCAAGATCTGGACCACCTACGCCCATCACGCTAACCGCATGTTCCTGCTGGTGCGCACCCGCCGCGACGGCAAGCCCCAGGCGGGCATTACCTTCCTGTTGCTGGATATGAACACCCCCGGGATTACCGTGGAGCCGATTGTTGGCCTTGATGAAGTGCCGGAGCAGTGCCAGGTGTTCTTCGACAATGTGCGGGTGCCCAAGCGCAACCGGGTGGGGGAAGAGAACGACGGCTGGACCGTGGCCAAGTATCTGCTCACCTTCGAACGAGGTGGGCAGGACTACGCGCCGGCGCTGGGGGTGCAGTTGCAGCGGCTCAAGCAGATCGCCGCGCGGCAGACCACCGCCAGCGGTGGCAGCCTGCGTGACGACCCGGTGTGGGCACACAAGGTGGCCGCCTGCGAGAGCGAGGTGCTGGCGCTGTCCTTTACGGAAAAACGCATCAAGTCGGCGCTGTCGGCGGGCAAGGACCCGGGCGCGCTGTCGTCGATGACCAAGATCCTCGGCACCGAGCTGCAGCAGCGGGTCACCGAGCTGGGCATCGAGACGCTGGGCAGCCAGGCGCTGGTCTGGCAGCCGCAAGCCCTGGTGCCCGGCGGCGATGACGAGCCCCTGGGCCCGGAGTACGCGCTCACCGGCATGGCGGCCTATCTCAATGCGCGGGCCTGTTCCATTTACGGCGGGTCCAACGAGGTGCAGCGCGGCATTATCGCCAAGGCGGTACTGGGCCTGTAACGGCGACGGAAGGAGAACGAGGATGAATTTTTCCCTGAGCGATGAGCAGCAAATGCTGGCCGACAGCGCGCGCCGTTTTGTGCAGGGCGGCTACCAGCCCGAAACCCTTTGGCATCAGTTCGCCGAACTGGGCTGGCTGGCGCTGCCGTTCGACGAGGACGATGGCGGTCTCGGTGCCGGCCTGGTGGAAACCATGGTGTTGCTGGAAGAACTGGGGCGCGGTGGAGTGATCACGCCTTACCTGGCCACGGTGGTGCTGGGTGGTGGCATCCTGCGCCGGGCCGGCGCCGGCTGGCGGGCCCGCTATGTGCCGGATCTGGTGGCGGGCGACTTGCAGTTGGCACTGGCGGTGGACGAACAGGAGCGTGTGTTCGCCCCGGAAAACACCGCGCTGCAAGCCCGCGAGGAGGGCGGTGGCTTTGTGTTGAGCGGCCGCAAGACAGTGGTGCTCAACGGCGATCAGGCCGATCGTATCCTGGTGCTGGCACGCACCAGTGGCGAGCCCGGCGATCAACAGGGCCTGTCGCTGTTCCTGCTCGACCCGACCAGTGAGGGCGTGACCCTGACCCCGCATCGTTTGGTGGACGGCCACCGGGCGGCGCGGTTGCAGCTTGATGCTGTCCGTTTGTCCGCCGACACGCTGATTTTTCCGAAAGACGCCGCCTTCGAGCCGGTCCGCCAGGTGTTCGACGAGGCGATGCTCGCCCTGGGCGCGGAAGCCGTGGGCGCGCTGTCGGTGCTGTTGGACGACACCGTCGAATACAGCAAGACCCGCAAGCAGTTCGGCGTGCCGATCGGCAGCTTCCAGGTGCTGCAGCACCGCATGGCGGACATGTTCATGGCCCTGGAGCAGACCCGCTCGCTGTTGTTGGCGGCCACCCTGAAAACGCTGGAAGGCCATGACGACGCCCGCCAGGCGGTGCACGCGCTGAAAGCCCGTATCGGCGGCACCGGCCGGCACATTGCCCAGGAAGCGGTGCAACTGCACGGTGGCATGGGCATGACCGACGAGCTGGCGGTGGGGCATTACTTCAAGCGTATCACCGCCATGGACGGCCTGTTCGGCGGCGCCGACCAGCACCTGGCCGCGTTCGCCGCGGGTTAGGCCTGTATTTCCCGTGCTGAAACCGCCATTCTTTGGCTACTTCGGCCCAGGGAATAAAGGTCACGCGACTTGATGGCAAAACGATTCTTCGGCAAGCGGCTGGTCTGGCTGCTGCCACTGATGCTGATAGCGGGTCTGCTGCTGCTGATTGCCGTCGCGCTGTTGGCGGTGCGCCTTAGCGGTTGGCATTGGCAGGGCCCCGGCTGGCGTGGCGGGCCGATGTTTTCCGCGGTCTGGCAGGAGCACGACGGTTGCCGCCCGCTGGAGGCCCACGGTGTACGGTTAACCGCGCTGCGTCCCCTCACCCTCACGGTAGATACCCTGGGCATCCATGATTGCCCTGACCCGGACGCGGAGCCGCTTACGGAGTTGCCGTCGTTGCCGGCGCTGGACGTCACCGTGTGGGCGGTGCAATACCACGATCTGCCGCCGGTGATGGTGAACCTGACCCAGCGTGATGGGGCCTGGCACGGCCGCGCAGAATTCCGCGATACCCGTTTGAACGCGGAATACCGCCAGAAAAGCGGTCGCTGGCGGCTCTCCGGCACGGTGCAGGGGCCGCACCTGGATCAGCGTTTGCAGGGCGAGGTGCGCCTGCAAGGCGACGGTCTCTGGTTACCCGGGGACTGGACCGACGCGAAGCATTTTAACGGTGAACTGGCGGCATTGGGCCGTGGGCTGGGCCTGGAGAACCAGGGGCCGCAAGGTAACTTGAGTGTGCGGGCCCATTGGCAGGGCGACCTCTGGCGCTTGCAGGCGGGTCTGGACGAACCGCTGGCGGTGGGCGCCGGCTGGGTGGTGAGCCCCGGCGAGGATCTCCAGGCCCGCGGCGAAGGCGCGGCGCTGGTGCAGGCGGACGGTCGCCTGGTGGCCAACGGCCCCCAGGGTCGGGCCGCCTTGTCGCTGAGCAGTGAGGCGGCGCGGCTGGGCGAAGGGCAGGGCAGCCTGTCGCTCAGCGAAGGCCTCGGCGGCGAGGTGGCGTTCCGCTGGCGGGACGGTGAGGTAACGGTGTCGCCGTTCACGCTCAGCGGGCTGGCCGAGGGTCTGACGGTGCAATTGCGCGAGCCGGTCACCGCGCCGCTGGCCATGCAGGGCCAGGCCAGGGTGCCGCTGTCGCTGGTCTGGCGGGATCTCACTCTCGAGACCTCGGAAAGCGGTCTGGCCTGGCGGCCCAATGATCTGCAGTGGCGCGGCGCCATCACCGTGGACGGACACTGGCAGGGTTATCGGGTCAGCGGCGGTTGGACCGGCGACGCCGGCCCTACGGGCGTGCGCGGCGAGCCGGCCCGGCTGCGCCTGAAATCCGCCGATCTGGACGTGACGGCACGGCTGCCGGTGGACGGACTGCGGCCGCCGCAGTGGCCGTTTCAGGCGAGTGTCGAGGGCCGCTATCAGAGCCTGCCGTTCCGGGGCTCGCTCAGCGGCGCGCTTGAAGAGGGCGTCTGGGCGGGCCGGCTCCAGGCCAGCGGCGAACACTTCTACAGCCTGGTGCCGACGCTCGGCCAGGGCGGCGCGGTAACCGCCGAGGGGCACTGGCGGTGGGGTGACAACCTGAGCCTGCTGGCCGGCAGCCGCTTGTCCGTGGGCGGCACGGTGAACGGTACGCGCCTGGTCAAACCGCTTACGCTGCGCGTCAGCGAGCCGCTGGTGATCGGCGAGGGCGGGCCCACCGGCGCCTTGGCAGTGCGCGCCGAAGGTCTGGTGGCGGAGCGCTGGACCCTGCCACCGGTGACCGGCAGCGCCCGCCTCAATGGCGCCGCCTTCCAGGCGGACCTGTCGGTGGCGCAGTGGGGCACCCGGCTGTCCATGCGCGGCCGCCAGGGCGGCGCCGGCCTCAGCGGCACGGTGCAGGGCCGCTCGCCGCTGGTGCCGGCGATGAGCCGTGGGCTGCCACTGACCACTCGCGCCGGCGACCTGCTGATGGACGGCCGCTGGCAATGGGGGGACGCGTTCCAGATCGACGGCACCCTGCAGGGCGAAGCGCTGTCGCTGGATTGGGGCAGCATCCAGGCGCGCGGTCTCGACGCTGATCTGGCGCTGGACTGGCGCCAGGGCCAGGCGCCAAGCCTTCGCAGCCGTGCGCCGCTGACACTCGCCAACCTGGACGTGGGGGTGCCGGTCACCGAGGTGCGCATGGGCGTGGAGACCGACCTGGAGCAGTGGCGTTTCGAGAAAATCAGCGCGCAGGTACTGGGTGGCGAAGTGCGCGCGCCCCGGTTACTTTGGCCGTCCTCGCAGTGGCAGCCGGTGGTGCTCACCGGTATTGAGCTCAATCAGCTGGCGGCGTTGCAGAACGAAGCGGTGGTCAGCCTTACCGGGGAGGTGGGCGGCTATATACCGCTGCGCCTGGCGCCCGACAGCGTGGTGGTGCGCGACGGCCGGCTGGCCAACGAGACGCCGTTGTCGCTGGCGTTGCTGCCGGCGGCGGGCACCCAGGCGATGGCGGAATCCAACCGGGCGGTATCCATCGCGCTGGAGGCGCTCAACCCGTTGCGCGTGGAGCGCTTCAGCGCGGAAGTGGATATGGCCGAGGACGGCTGGCTGGACGCCGCCGTGCACATTCGCGGTACCAATCCGCAACGAAACGGGCTGCCGGTGGTCTTTAATTACACCCACAAGGAAAATGTGCTAGAGCTATTACGCAGTTTACGCATCGGTGAACGAATCACCGACAGAGTGATGACGGAGACCAGACCATGACAGACCGGATCAACGGACATCGCAACAGGCGCCTGCTGGCGCTGGTGCTGATGGCGCCTCTGGCCGTTGCCTGCACGCCGCGGGTGGCGCTGGAAGCCCCCAAGGAACCGATCACGATCAACCTCAACGTTAAGATCGATCATGAAATCCGTCTTAAGGTCGAGAAGGACATTGACGACTTGTTCAGTGAAGACAGCGAGTTGTTCTAGGAAGGGATCAGGAGAGAAACATGACATTTATTCGACATTTGCTGTTCGCGGTCACCCTGGTTTTCGCCGGCGCGGCGTTCGCCCTGGAGCTGGACAGCGCGAAAAGCCAGGGCCTGGTGGGCGAGCAGCCGAACGGCTATCTGGGCGTGGTGAAGGCCACCTCGGAAGCGGTGGAGCTGGTCTCCGACGTGAACGAAAAGCGCCGCCAGGCGTATCAACGCATCGCCCGGGAAAACGGCATCAGCCTGGAGCAGGTCGCCAATCTGGCCGGCCAGAAAGCGATTGAAAAAACCCCGGCCGGTGAATATGTGAAGACCCCCACCGGGCAATGGGTGACCAAATAAAACGTATCTGAAAACACGAACCCGGTTAATTCCGTTGACCGACTTGTAACGCCGGGAAACGGCATTGTAATAACCGGGTAAAATCCATACGTATTTTCGAAACTGTTTACGTTTGCCCATCCCCAAGCCCGCCTTTGCGGATCAGAATTGCGGTTGATCAGCACTGATTCGCAAAGGAGCTTGCCATGAAAAAGTCCATGATGACCGCGGTGCTTGCGTCACCGTTTCTCTTTTCCCCCGTGTTCGCCCATGAAAACGTGCCAGATACCTATGGCTACATTGGTGGGCATGCCAGCCAGTACTTTTTCTACGACAACGAAGTGATCGGGGACGTGGACGGTCTCGACGACGACACCTTCCTGGGTGTTCAGCCCGCGCTGGTCGGTGCAGGCCTGGTACGAAGAAAACGACGAGGTCGAGCATAAGTACACCGACCGCGAATCCGACGTGGTCAATTACTACGCCAGCCTGCGTCACCATTTCGATGAAACCAGCCTGCTCGGTTTCGAGCCCTACATGGGGCTGAACGTGGGCACCCAGGAAATCAACGACAACGAAGAAACCATGACCGGCGTGGAGATGGGCATCCAGCGCGCCTTCTTCAAAAACGTGCTGCTTGATCTGGGCACGCGACATGCCTACAGCAGCGACCGGGAATTCTGGGAAGGCCAGGTCTACGCCGGCGTGAACCTGATGTTCGCGGTCAGTGGCCGCGAGTCCGACAGCGAGCCGCGCACCGCCGTGGACGAACCCGCCCAGGTGGTCAGCAAGGACAGCGACGGCGACGGCGTGATCGACGCCCGCGACGATTGCCCGGGCACCGCGCCGAACGCGGTGGTCGACGACCGTGGTTGTCAGGTCTACGACGTCCGTCGGGAAGAGACCATCAAAACCATCTACTTCGAGTTCGACCAGTCCGATATCCGTGACCAGTTCAACAACGAAGTGCGCAGCGCCGCCGAGAAAGTACGCGACGGCGACGGCAACCGGATCCGCGTGGAAGGCCACACCGACAGCATCGGCACCGAGACCTATAACCAGGGTCTTTCCGAGCGCCGCGCCGATTCCGTCCGTGACCAGCTGATCCAGGAGTACCAGGTGGAAAGCGGCGTGATTGACACCCAGGGCTATGGCGAGAGCCGTCCGGTGGCGCCCAATGACACCGTGGAAGGCCGCGAGCAGAACCGCCGCGCCGACATCGTGGTGGAGAGCGAAGAGAAGGAAGCGCAATTCAAGGAGTGATTCAGCTGCCTTGCTCAGCGAACCCGTGGGGCGGCTTTTGCCGCCCCTTTTTTTGCGGTTGTAGGAGCTTGCCTTGCAAGCGAAAGGGTGGCTCTAGCCACCCGGCAGGATCCCAGAGAGGTTGTTGGGCTGCCGTTAGAGAGGTCTCTGGGATCCTGCCGGGAGCGTTGCTCCCTTTCGCGGGCAGGCCCGCTCGCACAATTCGAGCTTCGTAAACAGCTTTGGATGTGAAGCATCTTCAGTTTTTACCCTTTTAGCGGTTCAGCTTTTGCCATAGGCCTGAAGCGCGCCAAGTTCGCCTCCGCACCGCGTCGGCAAGCACGGTGGGGGGGCCGTATTCGATCAGCGTGAAAGCCTGCTTGGCGCGGGTCACGGCGGTGTAGATCAGCTCCCGGGTCAGCAACGGATGGGGATGGTCCGGCAGCACCAGCAGAGTGTGGCCGAACTCCGAGCCCTGGGCCTTGTGCACGGTCATGGCGTAGACGGTGTCGGCGCTGTCCAGGCGGCTCGGCAGTACCCACTTGATGCGGCCGTCGGGCAGCTGGAACGCCACCCGCAGGCCGTCCGGGTGGTGCAGTGTCAGGCCCACGTCGCCGTTCATCAGGCCCAGCTGATAGTCGTTGCGGGTCATCATCACCGGCCGCCCCGGGTACCAGTCGTGGTCCCCGGCCAGGCCTTCACGGCGCAGGCGCTCGGTGATCAAGCGGTTCAGCGCGTCCACGCCGAACGGGCCGCTGCGCAGGCCGCTGAGCAGTTGCTGGCCGGTCAGTTGGCGCAGGCGTTGCGCGGCCCAGTTGTCGGGCTGGCCGTCATCGGGCGGTGCGCCGACGTCCGCGAACAGCGCCCGCAGACCGGGATGCTGGCCGTCGCCGTCCAGCAGCAGGTCGGTGAGCGTGTCGTTTTTTTCACTTAGGGAAAGGTCACCGAGGGAAAGGCCGCCCAGGGACAGACCGCGCAGGCCGGGCCGTTGTTGTTTGAACACCTTGGCCACCGCCGCCGGGTCACCGCCGTTCACCGCCAGCGCCAGCTCACCGATGCCCGGCGTGTCCTTGAACCGCCAGTTGGTGCGCAGCATGGCGGTCTGCTGGGCGAGGGCGGCGCCGTCGCCGGCCCAGGGGCTGACGTCGGCGCCGCAGGCCTGGCGCAGGTAGGCCACCGTGTCCGGGGTGTACAGGCCCTGGTCGGCGTCGCGGCACAGGTCGCCCATCACCGCGCCGGCTTCCACACTGGCCAGCTGGTCCTTGTCGCCGAGCAGAATCAGCCGGGTATGTTGATCCAGCGCGTCCAGCAGGCTGGCCATCATGTCCATGTCGATCATGCTGGCTTCGTCCACCACCACCAGGTCCGCGTGCAGCGGGTTGTCGCGGTGGTGCCGGAAGTGGCGGCTGTCCGGACGTGTGCCGAGCAGCCGGTGCAACGTGGTCACCTCGGTGGGGATGGCGTCGCGCACCGCCGCGTCCACCGGTAGCTTTTGCAGCTGCTCGCCGATCGATTCGGTGAGCCGCGCCGCCGCCTTGCCGGTGGGCGCCGCCAGCCGCATGCGCAGGCGCCGGCCGTCCGCCATGGCCAGGCTCTGCAGCACGCCCAGCAGGCGCACCACGGTGGTGGTTTTGCCGGTGCCCGGGCCGCCGGTGATGATGCCGATGCCGCCACGCACCGCCAGCGCGCAGGCCACCTGCTGCCAGTCGGTGTGCGCCCCGTCGCCGCCGGGGAACAGCCTGGCCAGGGCCTCGCGCAGGGGGTCCACCGGCACCGGTTCGCCGCCCGCCAGGCGCGCCTCGATGGCCTCGGCCACCGCCTGCTCCCGGGACCAGTTGCGGCGCAAATAAAGCCGGCCGCCGTCCAGCACCAGGGGGGTGCCACCGTTCTCGCTGACCAGCGCACTCTGTTGTAAGTGCCGAAGCCAGTCGTCCACGCCGCCGGGCAACAGGGCGGTGAGCGCCGGCGGTGGGTTGCTGCCCCACAACTGGGTGGCCAGATCCCGGTTGTTCAGATCCAGACACAAATGGCCGCTGGCCTGTTGGTGGCTGGTGAAGGCGGCGAGCAGCAGCACTTCGTTGCCGGCCTGCGGGCATTGCCGCTGCAGGAAGCGGGCCACCGCCACATCCAGATCGCGGAGCAGGCCCTGGTCGCGCAGCTGCGCCAGCGCGTCCTGCCAGTCGAGCGTGGCGAACAGATCAGTTTGCATGGGCGCCTCCGAACAGCGCATCCAGCGCTTCAATCAAGGCCGTGTCGGGCCGGTCGAACACGGTGCCCGCCGCCGGCCCCCGCAGGCCGCGCAGGAAGATGTAGACGGCGCCGCCCAGATGCTGCTCCGGGTGGTAGCCGTCGCCGAGCCGGCTGCGCAGCAGGCGATGCAGGGCGAGCAGATAGAGCACGTACTGCACTTCGTAGCGTTTCTCCAGCACCGCGCCGGTCATGGCGTCCAGGGTGTAGGCGGGGTCGTCGGCGCCCAGCCAGTTGGATTTATAGTCCAGCACGTAGTACTTGCCGTCGTGCTCGAACACCAGATCGATAAAGCCTTTCAGCATGCCGTTGAGGGTATCCGCTTCCAGCCCTGGGCGTGGGTGCTCTGGATGAATGTGCCGGCGGATCAGGGCGTCCATCTCCGCCACCTTGACCCGGTGGGCCGGGAACACGAATTCCAGTTCCGGCACATAGGTGTTCAGGGTCGCCAGGCTGATGCGCCCCTCGGCCAGCGGCAGCTCGGCGCTGAGGGTCTGTTTCCACCAGTCGCGGATCACTTCGGTGTGGTCCTGCCAGCCCCGGGCGCGCAGCTTTTCTTCCAGGTTGAGATCGAAGTCGGCGGGCTCGGCCAGGGTGTGTTCAAAGCGCTGGTCGGCGGCCTGCTCAAGCAGATCGTGCAGCAGGGTGCCGGGCGCCGCGCCGCGCGGGAAGGCGTGGATGCTGTCTGGCCGTGGCGGCTGGTCCGCGTCGGCCGGGTCGCTGTCCTGCTCGTGGTGTTGTTCGGCCAGTTGGTCGCCGCGTGGATCCGCCGGCGCCAGGGTTTCCTGGACCTGTTTCAAGGCACTGTAGCTGGCGATCCACCAGGGCTCCCGTTGCCGGGCCGGTGGTGACAGCGGCGCGCTCAGCGTCAGGGCCTGCTCCCGGGGCTGATAGACCGCCTGGTCGCTGTCCGGCGCCGGCATCACGGTGATGGCGTCGCAGGCCAGCGGTGCCAGCGCCGCCATCAGGCCGTCGTTGGCGACGCCGCCGCCGAACAACAGACGCCCCACGGCGCTGCGTTCCAGCTGGTTCTGCTTGCCGCGCCCCTTGATATAGGGCGCCAGGCCCAGGGTGCAGGCGTGGCGGGCGCGGGTCAGGGCCACATAGAGCAGGCGCATGTCCTCGGCCAGCCGCTCGTGGTCGGCCTTGTGTTCGACGTTGTCGTCCGGTTCCAGGGACACATTGAGGTGGTCGTTTTCGTGGTAGCGCAGCGGCGGCTTGTTTTTGTCCGCCGGGCGGAAGCCACAGATAAAGGGCAGGTACACCAGTGGGTATTCCAGGCCCTTGGATTTGTGGATGGTGATTACCTTGACCCGGTCGTCGTCGCTCTCCAAACGCAGGATGCTTTCCTTGCTGCCGGAACGCTGATCTTCCACGGCGCTTTCCACCGCGTCTTCCAGATAACGGATCAGCGACTGTTCGCCGTCCAGCCGGGTGGCGGCCTGCTGCAACAGTTCGGCGAGATGCAGCAGGTTGGTCAGGGCCCGCTCGCCGTCCAGGCTCTGGCTGAGCCGGGCGGGCACCTGGAAGTCCATCAGCAGGCCGCGCAGCATGGGCAGCACGCCCTGGGTGCGCCACTGGTGGCGATAGCCGTGGAAGCGCTCCACGGTCTGTTCCCAGTGCACCTCGTCCTGGTTGAGCGCATCCAGCTCCGCGTAGGCCAGGTCGAGCACCGAGCAGGCCAGGGCGCTGCGCACCCGGCTGTCGGATTCCGGCGCCGCGCAGGCGTGCAGAATCAGCAGCAGGTCGAAGGCTTCCGGCTGGGCGAACACGGCATCCTGATCGGACAAATAAACGCTGCGCACCTGACGTGCCATCAGCGCGTCGCGGACCGCCTTGGCCTCGTTGCGGTCGCGCACCAGGATGGCGATGTCGTTGGGGTGCAGCGGGGTAAAGCCGTCGCCGTCGCGAAAGCCGGTGACGCCCTGTTCGGCGCCGTTGAGCAGGTGGGCGATGTCGCTGGCGCAGCGGGCGGCCTGGTCTTCGCGGTACTGACCGGCGCTCACCGGTGTGTCCCGGTCTTCCACCCACAGGGTGACGCCGGCCTTGGGCTCGCCGTCGACCAGCAGCACTTCCTGGCGTCCCTGGGCTTTCACCGTCTCGAAGGGGATGGCGTTGTCCATCATGAAGACGTCGCCGAACGCTTCCTGGCTGTAGGTGAACAGATGGTTCACCGCCTCCACCATGGCTTCGGCGGAGCGGAAGTTTTTGTCCAGGGTGTAGTGGTTGCCCTCGGTGGCGCGGCGCGCTTTCAGGTAGGTGAAGACGTCGGCGCCCCGGAACGCGTAGATCGCCTGCTTGGGGTCGCCGATCATGAACCAGCCGGTGTTCGACTGCCCGCCATAGAGCGCCGAGAAAATCCCGTACTGGGTGGGATCGGTGTCCTGGAATTCATCGATCAGCGCCACCGGGAACTGGCTGCGGATCACCTCGGCGAGGCGCTCGCCGTTGTCGCCTTGCAGGGCGTCGTGCAAGCGGCTGAGCATGTCGTCGAAGCCGATGGTGGCGGTCTGGCGGCGCACCTTGTCCACGCGCTGGTGAATCCAGGCGGCGGCGTGGGCGAGCAGGTCGGTGCGCGGCAGCCGGGTGTTGGCGCGCCCCTCCATGACCGCGTCCAGGGCCTGGCAGAAGGCGAAGTCCGGGCGATGGGCCTGGCCGGCCTTGGTGAGCTTCATGCCGTCGTGGGAAAACTTCGCCAGCGTCTCGTAGCCCTTGTCGTTAAGCCGTTCGCCGTTGGCGTAGCGCTGCAGGGTCTGCAGCATGCCCGGCAGGCTGGTGGTGCGGTAGCTGTTGCCGTTGAGCCATTTGTTGTCGCGCGCGGCGCGCACCCATTCCAGGAAGTCCGGCAGCTCGGCGGCCAGCTGTTGCCGCGCCCGCTGTTCCGTGTCCGCCAGCGGGCCGGTGAGTGTGAGCCAGTGGCGCACGCTTTGCGGCAGCACGTCCGGGTCCGCTTCGCGCAGGCCCAGCAGCGGGCGGCAGGCCGCCAGCAGGGCGTCCGGGTTGCCCAGGTTGTCGCTTTGCAGCGCGTTGGCGGCGCTGACCGGGAAATCGGCGATCACGGTGCGCCAGTAATCGCGGGCCGCCTGCTGCTGCTCGTCGCTGGCGTCCTCCTGCAGTTCCAGGCTGAACAGGCTGCCGGAATCGAAGGCGTGCTGCTTGAGCATGCGGTTGCAGAAGCCGTGGATGGTGTAGACGGCGGCTTCGTCCATCCATTGCGCGGCGGCCTCCAGACGCTGGGCGCAGCGGACGCGTTGCTCGGGTTCGCCGTAATCGTTGAGCAGCTCGGCGAGCACCGGGTCGCGCGCCTGGGCGGCGGGATCGGCGAACAGGCGGGCGGCCTCCAGTTCCTCGGTGGCCGCTTCGGTGAAGGTGACCACCAGAATTTCCGGCGGCAGCAGCGGGCGGTGGAAGGCGCTGTTTTGGTCGTCGTCGCCGTGGCCCAGCACCAGGCGCAGATAGAGGGCGGCCAGGGTAAAGGTCTTGCCGGTGCCGGCACTGGCCTCGATCAGCCGGGTGCCGTGCAGTGGGAAGGTAATCGGCAGCGGTCGTTCAGCGTTCATGCCGGCTCCCCCGGTTGGTGCCATTGGGTGTGCGCGTACAGCGGCGCATAGAGCTGCCCGGTCCAGTATTCGAAGGCGCTGACGTCGCCGTGGCGGGGCGCGAGCAGGGCGTCGAAGTCGGTCCAGGCGCGGGCCAGGGCCGGCTCTTTTTCCTGTTCGCCGGTGTGCATGAAACCGGATTCGAATTGCTTGCGGGCTTCGTATTCGCCGTTGTCTTTTTCCTCCCCCTTGAGCCAGGCGAACGCGGTGGCGCAGGCGATGGGCAGCGGCTCGCACAGGGCCTGGCGCCAGGCGTGGCCGATGTGGTCGAGGTGCTCCTGGGCGGCGTCGCGGCCCAACGGCGGCAGGGTCAGGCGACCGTCCTGGGCTTGCAGGTGCGTGGTCAGAGGGTGGCCGGCGGCGCAGGCGGCCAGGTGCAGCGCCCACTCCCGGGTGATCTTGTCGAAGCGGTCCTTGAGACGGCCGGTGTGCAGCACCAGCCGTTGTGGATTGGCGCTGCTGCCGCGCAGGTCGGTGAGCCAGTCCTCGATCAGCAACGGCCCGGCCTGCAGACGGATTTCCTGCTGCGCTTGCCGTTCCCCGCATTCGGCCAGCAGTGCGAAGTACTGCTCCAGCGGCTGGGACAGCGGCATCAACAGGCTGTCGCGGCTGCCTTCGGTGAACGGCGCCAGGGGCAGGTCGCCGCTGCCGGCGAGCCGGTCCAGCCCGGCGGCCATGGCGGCGCCGGCCTGTTCCGGGCCGGCGCGCAGGGCGTCGCTGAGCAGCTGATCCTGCAGCTGGAAGCGTTGCAGGCCGTCGAAGGCGAACGGTTCATTGTCCTCCAGGACGCGCCGGTCCTGTCTGAGACGGGCTTTTAAACGGTGCTCGAAGAAGTGCGCCACCGGTTGTTTGAGAAAGCGGCCCAGCGCCGCGCAGGTGACCGGCTCGCCGGTTTCCAGCGGCGCCAGCGGTTGTTCATTGCGTACCTGGGGCGCGGCGTCCTGGTGCAGCGCGCGCCATTCGTTGGCGTAGGTGTGCAGGCGGTGATTATCGGCGTCGAAATAGTCGGCGCTGAACGGCTGCAGCGGGTGCGCCACGGTCAGGGCGTCCACCGGTTCGCCCTGGTCGGTGTGCCAACGCTGGTTGATGTGGTCGCGCAGTTGCGCCACCAGCACCGAGGGCGGGCGTTCGCTGTTGTCGCGGACATTGCGGCCGGTCCAGCTTATGTAGAGGCTGTCGCGGGCACTGAGCAGCGCTTCCAGGAACAGATAGCGGTCGTCGTCCCGGCGCGAGCGGTCACCGGGCCGGTAGTTGCCCCACTGGCGCATCAGGTCGAAATCCATGGGCTGCTGCTGGCGCGGGTAGTCGCCGTCCTTCATGCCCAGCAGGCACACATGGCGGAACGGGATGGCGCGCATCGGCATCAGCGTGCAGAAGTTGATGCGCCCGGCCATGAAGCGTTGTGACAGGCTCTCGGCGTTGAGGGCATCGAGCAGCGGCCGGCGCGCCACGGTGAGCGGCAGCGGGCTGTCGAAATCCGCCTCGTCGCAGGCGGCGATCCAGTCGTTGAGGGCGTCGCGCAGGCCGGCGTCCAGGTTCTGGTCCGCCTCGTCCACGGGCAGGAACAGATCGTCGAGTAGGGCGGTGAAGCGCTCTCGCCAGTCGCGGGCGCCGCCGTCGCGGCGGCACTGCCGCCAGTGGTGTTCCAGGGTGTCGAGCAGGCGCGCCAGGCGCCCGGCCAGCTCGGCGCCCAGGCCGGCCACTTCGTCCAACGGCTCAATGCCCATCCAGGCCGGGCCGTCGCCGAGCAGGTAGCCGGCCAGCATCCGTTTCAGGCCGAACGCCCAGCTGTTCTGCTCGAAGCCGGGCACGTCCAGGGTCTGCCGCTGTTCGCTGTTCAGCCCCCAGCGGATGCGGGCCTGGTCGATCCAACGGGCCAGTTGCGGCAGGTCGCTCTCGTCGATGCCGAAGCGCTCGCGCACCGCCGGCACGTCCAGCAGGTCGAGAATGTCGGTGGCGGTGAACCGCCATTGCGGCAAATGCAGCAGCGACTCGATCGCCTGGGCCAGCGGCGAGGCGGCGCCGGCGCTGCGGTCGCTGAGCGTGTAGGGCAGGTAGCGCGGGTCGTCCCGCTCCAGGCGGCCGAACACGGCGTCGATGTGCGGCGCATAGGCTTCGATGTCCGGCACCATGACGATCACGTCCCGGGGCTGCAGATCCGGGTCGGCGCTGAAGCGGTCCAGCAACTCGTCCTGCAGGATCTCCACCTCGCGCTGGGCGCTGTGGCCGATGCGGAAGCGCAAAGAGCCGTCGGCCTCCAGGGGCGGCTGTTCACCGGGCGGCGGTAGCGGCTCCAGGTCGAGAATATCCTGCTGCAGCCGTTGCAGCAGGGTGCGCGGTTCCAGGTTCTCGAACAGATCAATCTGATTCTGAAAGGCGCTGCGGTAACTGTCCGGGTCATCGTGGTCGTAGAGCAGGCCGATAAAGTCGCGCCCCTGTTTGCCCCAGGCGGCCAGCAACGGATTGATCGGGTTGTCCGGTAACGCGGTCAGGTGACGTTTGCGGTTGTCGAGCTGACGGCGCAGCAGCTGTTTGTCCTCGACGATGTCCGCCCAGTAATGCTGGCAGGGATTCTGCACCAGCATCAGAATCTGGCAGTGGCGGCTGAGCGCCGCCAGGGCTTCCAACGCCTGCTGGGGCAGGGCGCTGATGCCGAAGATAATCAGCCGGCGCGGCAGTCCCGCCGGCGGGGTGTCCCGCTGCAGGGTGTCAACGAAAGCACGGTGGATGGCGCTGCGGCTGAGCCCCTGTTTGTCCGCGTCCATGTCCGAGAGCAGGGCGCGCCACAGATGGGCCTGCCACAGCTGGCTGGCGGGGAAGTCGTCGAAGCGGTCCCGGTCCTCGGCCCGGCGCAGCCGGTCGTCGCCTCGTTCCCAGTCCGCCAGCCAGTCGGCCCGGTACACCTGGTAGGCGTCGAACAGATCCGCCAGCCGTTCCGCCAGCTGGTGGCGTTTGCGGCCGTCCACGTCGTCGGACAGAAAGTGGCGGAGCGGGCCGAAATGGGGGGCGTCGAGCAGGGTGGGCAGCAGCCGGTACAGGCGCCACAGCAGGCGTGATTTGTCGAACGGCGACGTACGCGGCACCCGGTCTTCACCGAGCGCGGTGCGGTAGGCGCTCCACAGGAAGCGGGCCGGCATCTGGAACTGGAAGCCGGCACTGATGCCCAGGGCATCCGCCAGTTGCAGTTTCAGCCACTGGGCCATGCCGTTGGACTGGACCAGGAAGATTTCCTCGTCCAACGGCGCCAGCGGGTGTTGCTTCAGCCAGTCGACCACCAGCTCGGTGAGCGTCTCCAGCCGGTTGCCGTGCAACACCATGAAACCGTTGTGCATCGCCGCCTTCCCCTGAGCATCCCGTATCGACGGCCCGGGCGGGCCGCCCGCCAAGCCTAAGCGACTCACCCGCAAAGAAAAAGTGCCGGCTGCCGGGGCGGCTACATAACGCTCAGCCACCACTGCGGCGGGGTCGCCGCGGGCGCCGGCAGCGGCGGTGCGTCGGCGCTGAAGAAGACCGGATACAGCAGCGCCAGCAGCAGCAACGCCATCACCTGGTTGAAGTGGCGGAGCCGTCGCCCCTGGTGCAGCCGCGCCTTGAGCACCACCCCGCCCAGGTTCCAGGTACTGATCAGCGGCAAGCCGACCAGCAGATAACACAGGGAGACCAACGCCACATCGGCGACGAACCGCGACGGCCCGGTAAAGGTGGCCAGGGCGGTGACCATCATCATCCAGGCTTTGGGATTGACCGCCTGGAACAGGGCCGCCTGGCTGAACGTCAGCGGCCGGGCAGCGCGCTGTTCGCCGGGCCGGGCCCGGGTGGTGGCGAGCCGCCAGGCCAGCAGCAGCAGGAACGCGGCGCCGATCAACCGCAGCCCCCAGTTCAGGGCCGGGTAGTGGGCCAGCAGCCCGCCCAGCCCCAGAGCCAGGCTCCACAGCAGTGCCTGACAGCCGAACGCGATGCCCAGCAGGTGGGGCAGGCAGGGGCGCCAGCCGACGTTGGCGCCGGCCGCCATCAACATCAGGTTATTGGGGCCGGGGGTGCCGCTCATCACGGCGACGAAGCCGATCAATGGGAGAAGGTGTTCCAGGGTCATGCGTGGGCTCCTGATCCAGAGGGATCAGGTTAGGTGGACAGGTCTGGCCAATACAGATATAAAAAGTCGAAATTGAACCGGTACAGTTTGTTGCGAGAGAGAACTGTGCCGTTCGATTTCACGGCAACTGTGCTGGCAATGATGTGACGAGAGGGCACGCCGCCATGGGCTATCCGAACAAACGCTATGAGCAACTGGCGGACCAGCTGCAGACGCTGATACACGACCAGGTCTATCCGGTAGGCAGCCGCCTGCCGGGTGTGCGCAAGCTGGGTGAGCAGCACGGCGTGAGCGTGGCCACGGTGGTGAGCGCCTGCCGGGAGTTGGAGCAGCGCGGCGTGCTGGAGGCCCGACCGCGATCCGGCTTTTTCGTGTGCCCGCCGTTGGCCCGGCGGGACGCGCCCAGCCTGCCCAGCGCCGGTCGGCGCCCGCGCCCGGTGACCGGCCAGGAGCGGGTGCTGCGCATGGTGCAGGCGGTGAACGACCCGGCGGTGGTGAACCTGGGGGCGGCGGTGCCCGACCCGGACTTCCAGCCGGTGGCGCAGATGGAGCGTGCCTTCCGCACCGTGCTGCGCGAACAGCGTCGCCGCTGCGTGGGCTATGAGTTCCCACCCGGTGCGCCGGAGCTGCGCGCCGGCCTGGCACGCCGGCTGGCGGCGCTGCGTTGCCAGGTGTCCCCGGATGAGGTGCTGATCACCAACAGCTGCCAGGAATCCGTGGCCATCGCCCTGCGCATGCTGACCCGTCCGGGCGACACCGTGGCGATCGAGTCGCCCACCTACTACGGGCTGCTGCAGGTGATTGAGTCCCTGGGCCTCAAGGCCCTGGAGATTCCCACCGACCCGATACAGGGCCTGTCCCTGGAGGCGCTCACTCTGGCTTTGGAGCGCTGGCCGGTGGCCGCCTGCGTCATGGTGCCCAACTTCTCGAATCCGCTGGGCACGCGCATGCCCGACAGCCGTAAACAGGCGCTGCTGCGTCTGCTGACGGACCACGACGTGCCGCTGGTGGAAGATGATATCTACGGCGACCTGCCGCTCAGCGGCACGCGCCCGCTGCCCATCAAGGCCTGGGACCGGGACGGCCTGGTGTACTACTGCTCGTCGTGCTCGAAGACCTTGTCGGCGGGGATGCGCGTGGGCTGGCTGGTGCCCGGGCGGGATTTTCAACGGGCGCAGTATCTGCAGTTCATCAATACGGTGTCGGTGGCCACGCCGTCACAACTGGCGCTGGCGCATTTCCTGGAAAAGGGTCACTACGACCGTTATCTGCGGCGGGTGAGAAGCCTGCACGCCAAGGCGGTGGCGCGCATGACCGACCGGGTCACCGAACTGTTTCCGGCGGAAACCAGGGTCAGCCGTCCTGCGGGAGGCTTCGTGCTGTGGCTGGAATTACCCGGCCAGGTGAACACCACGGAGCTGGCGGAGCGGGCCCTGGACGCCGGGGTGAACTTCGCGCCGGGGGCGTTGTTTTCCGCCTCCGGCAAGTTCGATCATTGTTTGCGTCTGAATTGCGCGGTGCGCTGGGATAATCGGGTGGAGCGGGCGCTGGCGCGGCTGGCCGCGTTGCTGTGAACGTCGGCCGGCCGTGCTCCTCCGGCGCCCGGGTTGAGCGCGTTATTCGCCTTCCATATCCGCCAGCTCGTCGTCGAAGAAGAACTTCTCTTCGCCGAACGCCGGCTCCAGGTGGTTGAGCCAGGTGGCGTCTTCGTTGTACTTGGCGAAGAACGGGCGCTGTACCCAGTCCGGGTTGCGGCCCTGGATCAGGCGCAGCACGAACACCTTCTCGCCGGCGACCTCGGTGACGCCCTGGATTTCCACCTTGCCCGGATGGCTGGACATGCTCGGGCCGCGGGCGGTGCGGGCCAGGCCGGAGACCTGCTTCATGGCCTCGCGGTAGATGTGCCAGGCGCGGGCCAGGGGCACCTCGAAGTAGCGGCGCGCGCCGGTGTCCCGTTCCACGAACATGTAGTAGGGGACGATGCCCAGCTCCACCTGGGTCTGCCACAGGCGCGCCCAGTCGTCGGCGTTGTCGTTGATGTGCGCCAGCAGCGGGCCCTGGGCGCGGATCTGGGCACCGGTTTCGCGTACCCGGGCAATGGCTTCCCGGGCGATGGCCGGTTCCAGCTCGCGCCAGTGGTTGTAGTGGGCCATCAGCGCCAGGTGCTTGCCGGCGGCCTGCACTTCACGGAACAGGTCGAGCAGGTCATCGGCGTCCTTGTCGGAGATCACTCGCTGGGGCCAGAAGGTGAGCGCCTTGGAGCCGATGCGGATGGTGCGGATTTGCTCCAGCTCCAGCAGCGGTTCGATGTGGGCGCGCAGGTTCCTGGTCTTCATCACCAGCGGGTCGCCGCCGGTGATCAGGATGTCGGTGATCTCCGGATGCGCCTGCACGTAGCGTTTCAGCTGGCCGGCTTCCTTGGTGGCGATCTTGAGATCGCTGTCGCCGATGAACTGGGCCCAGCGGAAACAGAAGGTGCAGTAGCTGTGGCAGACCTGGCCCTGGCTGGGGAAGAACAGCACGGTTTCGTTGTATTTGTGCTGAATGCCTTCAACCTTCTCGCCGTCCACTTCCGGGATGTTGTGTTCCATTTGCCCGGCGGGGTGCGGGTTGAGGGCCTCGCGGACCTCGGCCACGGCGGCGTCGATCTCCGCCTTGTCGCCGCCGCGCATGGCCTCGGCCACCTTGTCGAAGTGTTCCGGCGCCAGCATGCCTTTCTGCGGGAAGGTGAGCTGGTAGATCGGGTCGTCGGGCACCTTGTCCCAGTCAATCAGTTCCTCGATCACGTACTCGTTGACGCGGAACGGCAGCACATTGGCCACCACGCGCATGGCGAAACGGGCGTCCTCGTCGAGGCGCTGCAATTGTTCGATTTTGTCCAACTGGCGGGCGGTGAACACCTTAAAGCGGCGCGGTTCCCGGGTGTCCGGCTCCTGATGTTCACGCAGCGGAATAACCGTATTGGCTTCTGACATGGTTTTCGCTCCTGATCATGCGCCGACGGCGACAAAGGGCGCGCCGGTACACTGGCCGCTTCAACCAGCGTGGTTCATGTTATATCTGTCTGCGTTGGGGGCTGACCCCGTGGCCTTTTGGGCCGGATAAGTACCCCTGCGGGCCGAAATGGCCAGGGGCGGCGCGTCGTTAACGCGGCGGGTGTAAAGCGGCGCTATGGTATGCGTTTGCGCGTCCGAGCGCAAAACGGCGCCGCCGGGGACGGACGCCCGGCGGCCCTGGTGTATGCTGGGTGGTCTTAGGACGGGGAAGCAATTGGAAGGGAGACAGCATGCAGGAATGGGTCGCCGGCGCGGCATCGCTCGTGGAGTGGCTGATCGCCTGGCTGCAGGTGTTCTGGCCCGCCATCGTGGCGACCGCCGGCGTGGTCGCGGCGGTCTTGGTGACACTTCATGTGGCGCAGCACAAACGGGACGCCCGCGCCGCGGCGGCCTGGACCGGCCTGGTGTGGCTGGTGCCGCTGCTGGGCGCCCTGCTGTATCTGCTGTTGGGCGTGAACCGCATCCGCCGGCGTGCCCGACAGCTCACCGGCGGCGCCATCGACGCCGCTCTGAGCAACGGCCGCGACCAGGGTACGCCGCTGCAATCCGACCGTTTGCGGGTGCTGGCGAGGCTGGTGGGGCGGCTCACCGGGCTGCCGCTTACCGGCGGTAACCGCGTCACCCTGCTCGAGGCGGCGGCGGCGCACACCGCGATGGTTAAAGCAGTGGATGAGGCCCGTGACAGCGTCCTGCTGGCCACCTATATCTTCGGCAACGACGCCGCCGGCAAACCCCTGGCGGAGGCGCTGGAACGGGCGGTGGCGCGCGGGGTGACGGTCCGGGTCCTGGTCGACGGTGTCGGCGCGCTGTACTCGCTGCCGCCGATCACCCTGCGCCTGCGCCGCCGGGGCGTGCGCGTGGAGCGCTTCCTGCACTCGGTGGCGCCCTGGCGAATGCCGTACCTGAACCTGCGTAATCACCGCAAACTATTGGTGGTGGATCGCTGCCTGGGGTTCACCGGGGGGATGAATATCCGCGCCGGCTACCTGCGCGAGCCGGCTCAGATGCAGGATCTGCACGCCCGGGTGGAGGGCCCCGCCGTGGTGCATCTGCTGCGCAGCTTCGTCGCCGACTGGGCCTTCACCTGCGGTGAGACCCTGGACGACAACTATCTGGGGGCGCTGGATGCCGGCGACACCCTGGCGCGCGGCATTAACGCCGGCCCGGACGCGGATTTCGACAAACGCCGGCTGACGCTGCTGGCGGCGATCGGCGCCGCCGAGCATGAAGTGCGCATCGTCACGCCCTATTTCGTGCCCGACCAGACCCTGCTGGCGAGCCTGCAGCTGGCGTTGCTGAAAGGGGTGCGGGTGAACATCGTGGTGCCGCAGAAAAACAACCTGCGGCTGGTGCAGTGGGCCAGCCTGCACGCGCTTCGCTGGCTGGTGCGCGAAGGCGCGGAACTGCACTTCTCGGCGCCGCCGTTCGACCACACCAAGCTGATGACGGTGGACGGCCACTGGGTGCTGCTGGGTTCCGGTAACTGGGACGCGCGCAGCCTGCGCCTTAACTTCGAGTTCGATATGGAATGTTATGATGACCCGCTGGCGGAGCAGGCCAACGACCTGATCGACCGCCGCCTGCGCGGTGCCCTCCGGGTCGGCGAGGCGGAATTCCGCGCCATGGGCCGCTGGCGCCACCTGCGCAACGCGCTGTCGCACCTGTTCGAGCCCTATTTATAACCCTTTTCTGGCAGTGAGGATGTTGCATGCGTTTGCCCCGCGACCCGGAGCTTCCGGCCGGTTTGAAAACCCTGTCCCGATTGCAGTTCATCCACGGCTTCGTGGTGGTGGCGGTGGCCTCGGCGATCTGGCTGCCGTCGCCGACGGTGGCGCAATCCTGGGTAACGCTGGTGGCGTTGCTGGCGGCACTGCACGTGCTGCTGCAGGTGGGGCTCTATACGGGGTCGGCGCTGGCGCGGGAGGATGCCGGCCTGGTACCGATGGCGGCGTTGCTGCTGGTGGCCGCTTGTGCCACGCCGTTTCTGCCGGCCTGGGCGTCCACGCCGCTGATGGCGGTGGCGGTGATGCTGCTGTTTCTGATGGAGAAGGTGGGCGCGGTCCGCGAACACTGGCCCCAGGCCTGGCTACGCGGGCGCAAACAGCATATGCAGTTTCTGATGGTGTCGCTGGGCAGTGTGGGTTTCTGGCTGATCAGCCAGGACAATCAGGCGTTGATAAAGGCGGCGACCGGCGGATAGCGCCGGCCGCCGTGTCGCTACTTCTTGACCGGTGAGCCCGGGCCCAACAGCGCCCATATCACCAGGCCGATCACCGGCAATACCAATACCAGGATCACCCACAGAATCTTCTCGCCGGTGGAGGCGCCGGACTGAACGATCTTGATGATCGCCAGAATATCCAGCACCAGAATGATTAAGCCGAGTATCTTGCTCATGTGCCCGCTCCCTAGGTTCATCGAATGGATACCCCGACGCTAACCACACTCGCCGCCCCGGTAAACCAAACGAAGGTAAAAGCCCGTAAACCCACGAACTGGCATCAGTCACCAAGATAATTACAATACCAACCCTCAGCTCCGGTAGCTCAGTTGGATAGAGCAAGCGCCTCCTAAGCGCTAGGTCGCAGGTTCGACTCCTGCTCGGGGCGCCAGTCGAACACGCCAACGCTCTCCGTTGGTGTAGCTCAGTTGGGTGAACGCGGGGGGTTCCGGCGTATACGCCGGCCGCGTTCACGCCTCGCGGATACCGCCGCGAGGCCGGGGCCCGGAGGGCGAGCAAGCGCCTCCTAAGCGCTAGGTCGCAGGTTCGACTCCTGCTCGGGGCGCCATCTTCCCTTTGTTATCCAGATAAACTCTCGCCGGGGCCCCCTCTTTGACGTAACGTTTCCCTTAAACATGCATCCATGGGCGTATTAGAAGTAGAGGAGCGCACCATGAAGGACACTCGAGCGCTTTTGCTCCGCAGTGGTACCGACTTTCCGGCGCTACGCCGACGCCACACCAGCATTCTGCAGGTCAATCTCGGCTATTTGTGCAATCTGAGCTGCGTGCACTGCCATGTGAACGCGGGCCCGACGCGCACTGAAATGATGGAGCGCGAGACCATTGATCAGATTATCCAGGTGCTGGAGCGGGGCCGCGTCGAGGTACTGGACCTGACCGGCGGCGCGCCGGAGATGAACCCCCACTTCCGCGAGCTGGTGCGCGCCGCCCGGGCCCGCGGCATCACCGTGATCGACCGTTGCAACCTGACTATCCTGCTGGAGCCCGGCTATCAGGACCTGCCGGAGTTCCTGGCGGAGCAGGGCGTGCAGATCGTCGCGTCGCTGCCCTGTTACCTGGAAGAGAACGTCAACGAGCAGCGTGGCAAGGGTGTCTACAGCAGCAGCATCGAGGCGATCCGCCGGCTTAACGCGGTCGGTTACGGCGACCCGGCGCTGCCCCTGGACCTGGTCTACAACCCGGTGGGCGCCCACCTGCCGCCGCCGCAGGCGGCCCTGGAGGCGGACTACCACCGTGAGTTGGATGAGCGCTTCGGCGTGCGCTTCAACCGCCTGCTGACGATCACCAATATGCCGATCAGCCGCTTCGGCGCGGTGTTACTGGCGCACAACCAGTTCAATGATTACATGCAGTTGTTGCGCGACAACTATAATCGCGACAATCTTGAAGCGGTGATGTGCCGGAACACCCTGAGCGTGGATTATCAGGGTTACCTGTACGACTGTGACTTCAACCAGATGCTGGACATGCCCCAGGGGCACCACGATCGGCGCCCCCACGTCAGTGAGCTGCTCGACGCCGACAAGGAAGGGGAGCCGGTGTACGTGGCCGATCATTGCTTCGGCTGCACCGCGGGAGCCGGCAGTAGCTGTGGAGGCGCTTTGGGATGAGCCTGAGTGTGGTAATTCCGGTGCTCGACGAGGCGAAGTGCCTGGGGCCGTTTCTGGAGATGCTTCGGGAACGCCTGGGTGAAGACGACCAGATCATCGTGGTGGACGGCGGCAGCAGCGACAACAGTGCGCTGATCGCCCGCGAGCACGCCGACCTGGTACTGCACTGCGACCGAGGCCGGGCCCGGCAGATGAACCTGGGCGCCGAACGCGCCGAAGGCGACTGGCTGTGGTTCCTGCACGCGGATTGCGGTCGGGTGGTACGCGGCCACATCCGTGCCCTGAGAACTCTGCCCAGCGACGCTGTCTGGGGCCGTTTCGACGTTCGCCTGTCCGGCAACCACCGCCTGTTCCCGCTGATCGGCCACGCCATGAATATCCGCTCACGCTGGACCGGCATCGCCACCGGCGACCAGGGCATCTTCGTGCGGCGTGACCGGTTCCTGGAGATGGGCGGCTTCCCGATGCAGCCGCTGATGGAAGACGTGGCCCTCAGCCAGCGTCTGCGGCGCCTGGCCGCGCCGGCGTGCCTGCGCCCGCGGCTGGTGGCCGACAGCCGGCGCTGGGAGGAGCACGGCGTGTGGCGCACCATGATGCTGATGTGGCAACTGCGCTGGCGCTACTGGCGCGGCGAGGACCCGGCCCGGCTGCACCGCGACTACTACCGGGAACATTACCGTCAGCAGCACCATGGCGGTTGAGCGCGATATCGCCCCCGACACCCTGCTGCTGGTCTTTGCCCGGGCGCCGCGCCGGGGCAGGGTGAAAACCCGTCTGATTCCCGAACTGGGCGAGGATGTCGCCCTGGATGTGCACCAGCGCCTGCTGGACCGCACCCTGCTGCAGGCCGCCGCTTTCCCCGGCCGCGCCAGGTTGATGCTTGATGACCACGACGACCGGCTGGCGGCCCGCGCCCGGGAAATGGGCCTGGAGGTGGGCCTGCAGCACGGCGGCGGGCTGGGCGAGCGCATGAACGCGGCGCTCAGGGACGGCCTGCGAGAGGCGCCCCGGGTGCTGCTGGTGGGCAGCGACTGCCCGGTGCTGGACCAGACCTACCTGTCCCTGGCCGTGGACGGACTCAGCGACGCGCGGGTGGTGCTGGGTGCCAGCGAGGACGGCGGCTATGTGCTGATCGGCGGCAGTGACGCGGCGGTGTGGCGCGACGGGCGTTTCCAGGGGGTTCGTCTGGGTACCGACTACGCCATGGCCGATACGCTGGTGGCGCTTAACGATACCGCCCCGGTAAGCGTGTTGCCGCCACTGTGGGACGTGGACCTTCCCGAGGACGTGGCCCGTGCCCGCACCCTGGGCGTGTTGCCCTGAATCTCATTTCCGGTACTTCCGGCTTCCTGAACCCCGCGCTTCCGGCTTAGTATATTGCCCTTCCAGGTGGTCCTTTAGGCTTAACATCGGAATCCGGGCCACCTTCAATCAAGGGAGTGAGACATGGAACAGCCACCGGTGCTCGACACCGCCGTTATCAGTGAATTGCGAGAGATCATGGGGGGCGATTTCGACACCCTGATCGCCTCCTACGTCCGCGACGGCGGACAGCGCCTGCAAGCCCTTCACGATGCCCTGGCGGCCGGCGACGCCGAGCGCGTCCGCCAGCAGGCGCACAGTTTCAAAGGCAGCAGCGGCAATCTTGGCGCATTGCGGGTGACCCGCATTTGCCTGGAGATCGAGCAGTACGCCCGTGAGCGGGATCTGGCCGCCGCCGGCACGCTGATGGAGGCACTGGAAAATCAGTTCCAGAAGTCCTGCGACGCCCTCGGCGCCTGTTGAGCGGGCAAAAAAAACCCCTCATCCAAAGGGGGTGGATGAGGGGGGGTTGTGAGCGCTATTGCTAGCGCCTTGGGGGGATACCATTTATATAACCAAAAGGTTACATGTCCCACTTTGCCCATGCTGTAAAAAGCCGTGAGCGATTGTAAAACTTGGCGGCGTTGTGGCACCACTGTGTGTCCCGGCTGCCTTCCGGCATCGGAATCGTCTGCTGAAACGCCCTGAATTTGTAAGCAATATCTTACAAGACTGTAAGCATTTCTACCAAACTTCTGTCCTCGGTTGCCCTCAATTTTTCTCCGAGGATTCTCTAAGTCATTGATATTGTTTGGGAAGAGCGGAAATCGCTCATTTCCTGACCACAGTTTTTATATATCTTTAATCCTTGCCACCCCTCCCGGTTGCTATAGTGCCTCTCGTGTTCACGGATAAGAGCACACGGAAAGCTAAGGACGGTGGACACGGAAGTTCTAGGTGAGCGCAATCGGGTAAGGATCACTCGACGCAAAAAGGGCGGCAGGATGCCGCCCTTTCTTATTTCAGGCTATCCGCCGATTACCATTCGCGGACCAGCTTTTCCTTCTTGTTGGGCACGCCGTCCCACTCGTCCGCGTCGTCCGGCGAATCCTTCATCTCGGTGATGTTCGGCCACTTCTCCGCCAGCTCCGCGTTGATTTCCAGGAAATCCTGCTGGTCGTCGGGCAACTCGTCTTCCGAGAAGATGGCGTTCACCGGGCATTCGGGCTCGCACAGGGCGCAGTCGATGCATTCGTCCGGGTGAATCACCAGGAAGTTGGGGCCTTCATAGAAACAGTCCACCGGACATACTTCCACGCAGTCCGTGTGTTTGCAGTTGATGCAGTTTTCACCTACTACGAACGTCATAGCCTGTCCTCGCCAGGTGTATTCTCTTTCCAGGGCCAGCTCTGAATTCTATCAGATCACCGGCCCGCTTGGGGTCTATCGCCAGGGGCGCCAGCCGCTCGGCGCGTGGCCCTCCCTCGGGACCGCGCTAGTCTACCCGACTGTGCCGGGCTGGCAAGCGCCGTGGGCACCGCGATTGACCGAAGTGGTCAATGGCCGCCGCCTGTCAGTCGTCGCTTAACCGTTTCAGGCGGTAAAGCGTTTCCAGGGCCTGGCGCGGCGTCAGATCGTCCGGGTCCAGATCCCGCAGCGCTTTGTCCACCGCGCTGACCGCACCGAACATGTCCACCTGGGTGGGCGCTTCGGTGTGGGCCGGCACCGGCCGTTCGCCGCTTTCCAGTTCCGCCAGCTTGTCCGCCGCCTGACGGATCACGCCGGCGGGCACCCCGGCCAGCTGCGCCACCTGCAGGCCGTAGCTGCGGCTGGCCGGCCCTTCCTGTACCCGGTGCAGGAAAACGATGCGGTTGTTGTGCTCGCTGGCGGTGAGATGGGCGTTGTAGACACCGGGCAGATGCTCCGGCAGTTGCGTCAGCTCGAAGTAATGGGTGGCGAACAGGGTGTAGGCGCGCAGATTGCGGGCCAGATGCTCCGCCGCCGCCCACGCCAGGCTGAGGCCGTCGAAGGTGCTGGTGCCGCGACCGATCTCATCCATCAACACCAGGCTTTCCGGGGTGGCGTTGTTGAGGATGTTGGCCGTTTCCGACATCTCCACCATAAAGGTGGAACGGCCGCCGGCCAAATCGTCGGACGAGCCGATGCGGGTAAAGATGCGATCGATCTTGCCGATGCGGGCGCTGGCGGCGGGCACCGCGCTGCCGATGTGGGCGAGCAGGGCGATCAGCGCGGTCTGGCGCATGTAGGTGGACTTACCGCCCATGTTCGGGCCGGTGATGATCACCATGCGGCGCTGATCGTCCAGCTGCAGGCTGTTGGGCACGAAGGCGTCGTCCATCACCTGTTCCACCACCGGGTGGCGGCCGTCGACGATCTCGATGCCCGGCTCGTCCACCAGATTGGGGCGCACCCAGTTCAGGGTTTCCGCTCGCTCCGCCAGACACGCCAGCACGTCCAGCTCGGCCACCGCCGCGGCGCTCGCCTGCAGCGGGCCCAGATCGGCGGCCAGCTCCTCGATCAGCGCTTCGTAAAGGCGCTTCTCCAGATTCAGCGCCTTGCTGGACGCGGACAGCGCCTTGTCCTCGAACTCCTTCAGCTCCGGAGTGATAAAGCGCTCCGCGTTCTTCAGCGTCTGGCGGCGCTGGTAATCCACCGGCGCCTGGTCCGCCTCGCGGCGGGACAGCTCGATATAGTAGCCGTGCACCCGGTTGTACTTGACCCGCAGCGTGGAAAAGCCGGTGCGCTCGCGCTCGCGGGTTTCAATGTCCACCAGCACCGCGCCGGCGTTCTCGCTGATCGAACGCAGCTCGTCCAGCTCTTCGCTGTAGCCGGGCGCGATCACACCGCCGTCGCGGATCAACATGGGCGGGTTCTCGATCACCGCCCGTTCCAGCAGCGCCACTTTATCCGGGAAGTCACTGAGCCGGTCGCGCAGCCCCTCGAACACCGCGTCGTCGGGCAGGGCGGCGTGCAGCTCCGGCAGCGCCGACAGGCTGATGTGCAGCCGCGTCAGATCGCGGGGCCGGGCGGAGCGCAGCGCCACCCGGCCGAGAATCCGCTCCATATCGCCGATCCGGTCCAGCACCTGGCGGGCGGACTCGAAGCGCCAGCCGTCGCGCAGCGCGGCGATGCGGTCCTGGCGCTCGCCGAGCACCGAGCGGTCGCGCAGCGGCCGGTGCACCCAACGCTTGAGCAACCGCGACCCCATCGCCGTCTCGGTGCTGTCCAGCACCCAGGCCAGGGACGGCTCCTCCTGGCCGGTGAGGGTTTCGGTGAGCTCCAGATTGCGGCGCGTGGCGGCGTCCATGGCGACGCCGTCGTCGAACGCTTCCAGGGTCAGCCCGGTGACATGGGGCAGGTCGCTGCGCTGGGTCTCCCGGGCGTACTGCAACAGCGCCCCGGCCGCCGCCACGGACGCCGGCGCCGGCTGCCCGAAGCCGGACAGATCCTGCACCTGAAACTGCTGGCAAAGCTGCCGGCGCGCGCCCTCCGCATCGAAATCCCAGGGCGGCCGCTGCCGGCAACCGGGCCGCTGGCTCAGCGGGCCCGGCAGGCCGTGGTCCTCGCTGATCAGCAGCTCCGCGGGCTGCCAGCGCTCCAGCAGCGCCTGCAGTTGCTCGTGGCCGTCCACCTGCGTCACCACGAAGCGCCCGGCGGCCACGTCCAGGCTGGCCGCACCGATGCGCGGCCCGTCCTCGTAGAGCGCGCACAGCAGCGTGTCGCGACGCTCCTCCAGCAACGCCTCGTCGCTCACCGTCCCCGGCGTCACGATGCGCACCACCTTGCGCTCCACCGGTCCCTTGGCCAGCGCCGGATCGCCGATCTGCTCGCAGATCACCACCGACTCGCCCAGCTTCACCAGCCGCGCCAGATAGCCCTCGGCGGCGTGGTAGGGAATGCCCGCCATGGGAATCGGCTTGCCGTTGCTCTGGCCGCGCTGCGTCAAGGTGATATCCAGCAGCCGCGCCGCCTTCTGCGCGTCGCCGAAAAACAGCTCGTAGAAATCCCCCATCCGGTAGAACAGCAACTGATCCGGATGGTCGGCCTTCAGGCCGAGGTATTGGCGCATCATGGGCGTGTGCCCGGAAAGGTCGTCCATTGCCATAAGCGCGGTATCGCCTGTTTTCTGAAGAGTGGTGGCGCCCCGGCGGGTAACGGGACGTAAGCGGGGCAGAATAGCAAACCCTTGGGGCGGGCTCTATTGGTGGGGCGCGATGTCGCAGATGCGCCGAAAGTAAGGCGGCTTTTCGTTTATTGCGAATTTCGTTTATTTCGATTAAATTGACGGTGCCGTCAACCTACTTGTTATCAAGAGGTACTCATGAACACCGCGTCGGACCACAGCAAGCTCCCCGACCCTCAGGCTACGGATCTGGCTCGTGAGAGCTCCGCCGCTCTGGCGAAGTTGCTCAAAGATCATCCGGAGCAGGATCGCGCCAGGGTTCGTATGGATGACACGGATTTGGTGCTGCCTCGGCATGCCCTGGAGCTGTTGCGCAATATTCTCACCGAAATGGCCCAGGGCAACTCGGTAACCATCATGCCCGTCCACGCGGAGGTAACCACCCAGGAAGCCGCCAACCTGCTGAATGTATCCCGGCCTCATCTGGTCAAGTTGCTGGAGGAAGGCGCCATCCCCTTCAGCCGGGTCGGAACACATCGTCGCATCCGCTTTCAGGACGTGATGGAGTACCGGGCAGCCCGAACCGCCGAAAGCGAAGCCGCCCTGCAGGCTCTGGCGGACCAGGCCCAAGAGCACGATATGGGGTACTGATGCGCTTTTCGGTCATCTACGACGCCTGCGTCCTATACCCGGCACCGCTGCGCGATTTTCTTATGCGCTTGGCGTTGTCGGGGCTGTTCGCGGCGAGATGGTCGGACGATATTCAGAACGAATGGGCCCGTAATCTGCTGGAAGCCAGGCCCGCTCTGGCGGAGCAGGTTACGAGGACCATCAAACTAATGAACCAAGCCGTGCCGGATTGTCGGGTAACAGGGTACGAGAGCCTGATCCCCGGCCTGGAGTTGCCAGACCCCAATGACAGGCACGTGCTTGCAGCAGCGATTCTGGCCGGCGCCCAGCTGATCGTCACCTTTAACCTCAAAGATTTCCCGAGCGATTATCTGACCACCTTCGGCATCGAAGCGGTTCACCCGGATGATTTCATCGTTCAGCAATTTGATCTGCATGAAGCGAGAGTGATCAACGCCGCCAAAAGCCATAGAGCTTCATTGAGAAACCCTCCGAAAGAGGTGGAGGAATATCTTGATACGCTGGCGGCTCGGGGATTGGTCGTAACCGTGGATAGGTTGCGGGAGTATAGCGGGCTCATTTGACCGGTACATCATGTGCGTATGCCGGCAGTGGCTCTATTGGGGCCTTCCATCAGGGCGGGCTCTGGGAAAGTTTAAGCAGGTGGGTTATGGGCGATAAATCTTTGACGCTGGAAGACAAAAAGCGTTACCACGCTCGAGTGCGTCGCTCCAATTTCCGGGCGAGTTTGCGCTTGGAGGGCTTTCAGGTGAGCGATTCCGAATCCGTGAAGCCATTGCCCTCTCGCCAAGCTGTTATCGAGAAATACCGTACGAAGGTGAAAATCTGAGCCTTACCCAGGCATAACCGCCCACTGCTGTACTTCATCATGGTTCAACACCACAACCTGCTGAGCCTCCGGCGAGCGATGATCCGCCGGCGTATCCACCCGCAGCTGCTGCAGCAGGTAGCTCACCAGGGCCCCGCGGGTCTCAAGACGTAGCTCACCGTGCTCCATACCCCTACGCTTCATACCATAGTCCCGCTCAATCAGGGCTTGCTGCGGCGGCGATAATCGAGGATCTGGCCCCAGGCGCATGACGACCCGGGTCCGCCAGGCCTCGTCGTGTTCGGCGCCACGGTCCCCGGGCAGCACCAGCTCGGGCCGGTCGCTGATCCGGCTGAGCACGAAATCCCGAAAGTCCCCGTTCTTCTCGCACCAGGCGCGGACGTGCCAGCGGTAGCCGGTGTGCACCACGGTGTGCGGCTGGATCACCCGGAACTCCGGCTCCGGGTTCGCCAGCGACGCGTATTCGATCTCCACCCGCTTGCCTTCCCGGCAGGCCTGCAACACCGGCCGCAGCACCGCCGGACGCAGATCCCGGGCCGGGGGCAGCAGCACCTCAGTGTTGAGCTCGCGCACCGTCAGCGACTCAAAGGAACAGGCCAGGTCCTCCCTGGCGTGCATCATCTGCAGGTACTCGTCCGCGACGCCCTGGGTGAACACCGGCTTGAAGGCCTCCGTGGGTCGGTAGCCCTTGAGGAAGCGGTCATACGTCAGGTTGTCCGGCCCGTAATCCGCCAGATAGGTATTGATGTCCTTGCTGGCTTGTTGCCGCCCGATGCCGAAGGCACGCATCAGATGATTAGTGGTGAGCCGACCCTCCCAGAGTGCCATCACCTCGATCAACCTGTAGCGCAGTAACAGATCCCAACGCACCGGCCAGGCACCGGCGCTTTTGCGGCTAACGCGAGCCATGGCACTCTCCCTCTTTATTGGTTGGCATGGCGACCTGCCTGAAAACTGGACGTGTTCATGTAGCCAGTATAGATGTGTCGTCAGTGAAGTCATAGAGTGGCTTCTGTCACGGATGGACACTTCGGGCATGGATGCCCTTACCTATCCAAGCCAGAAAGAAGAAGAGGGGGAACAATGGCTAAGCGAGCGATCAGCGGTCTTCTCATCGTAATTTTACTGTGCGGAGCGGCTTTCTATTACTACACGACCACACCGGGATACGCGGTAACGCGCATTCAGGACGCTCTTGCCGAGGGTGACGTGGCCACCTTCGAAAAGTACGTGGACCTGGACCGTTTACTGGAGACGCTGCTGGATGACTTGATGGCCCAGGCCATGTTCGATTCAACGTCGGATCAAGAGAATGGTTTCGAAGCAATGGGCAAGGCGCTTGGCCAAGCCATGTTTCAGAACATGAAGCCAGCGCTTTTGAAGGAGATGAACCGCTCGATCATTGATGCGGTGGAACAAGGTTCTTTTGACGAAATCATGTCGGCCGATGGAGGTGCAGGGGAGTTGGCGGGAGAGCTGGACGGCGTCCAGTTCGACGCGACCGATTACGACATTGAGGAACGCGGCGCCACGGCGATCGTGAGTGTCCCTGCGACGCATACAGAACTGGATTTAGAGCTGGTATACGAGTTCGAAATGAACAACAGCGGCGGGCTCTGGCGCGTGGTGGCATTAAAGAACGCCGCCGAGATAACAAGCAGCATTGATCAGGCTGAGGCCAGAAAGCTCGCAGAGTATAACGCGGAGGAGCGCCGAAAAATTGATCAACACGTTGAGGCGCAGATTGTCGAAAAACGCAATGAATCTGATCGCTGGGAAATCAACAAGGCGGTGATTCTCGCGGCTAAAGTGCGCAATATCGGCGATTCCATCATCCGGGAGATAGAGGGAACGATTCGAATCTCACAGGGTGACAAGACAGTCTATGAAATGAACGTGTCTGGGGACCGTCAGGATGGGCTGAAGGCGAACCAGGAAACCACGATGTACTGGAAGGTGGAAATTAACCCCTTCAAAGATGGCCACGAGGAGTTGTGGGATCTTGAAGAGGACGAGCTGGGGCAAGCCTCGCTAGAGATCAGGTCTGTATCTTTCCAAAACGACGAAACGCTGGAAATCCTTGATCGGCTCTGATCAAGAGGTCAGCGTCCTCGGAGAGAGGTTTAATCGTGTACGACATCATTGGCGATATCCACGGCCACGCCGAACCCCTGAAGCGGCTGCTTCACCGGCTGGGCTACACGGAAACCGACGGTGTCTGGCGGCACCCGACCCGCAAGGCTTTGTTTCTGGGCGACTACATCGACCGCGGGCCCGAGCAACTGGAGGTAGTGCGCGTCGTGCGTGCCATGGTTGAGGCCGGCGAAGCGCTGGCGATCATGGGCAACCATGAGTTCAACGCGGTCGCCTGGGCCACGCCGGACCCATTGCAGCCCGGTGAATACCTGCGCCCGCACTCCGCCAAGAACCGCCACCAGCATCAAGCCTTCCTGGAGCAAATCGGGCAGTACCCGGACCTGCACGAAGAGGTGCTGGACTGGTTCCGTACCCTGCCGCTGTATCTGGACCTGCCGGAATTCCGCGCGGTGCACGCCTGCTGGCACCCGGCGCACATCGGCACGCTGGAAACCTGGCTGGACGAGGACGCTAGGTTACCCGCCGACGCCTGGGTGCCCGCCGCCACCGAAGGCCACGACCTGTTCGAGGCCGTGGAAACCACCCTCAAGGGCCTGGAAATCGAACTGCCCGAAGGGGAGGGCTTCCATGACAAGGACGGCCACGCCCGCCGGCACATCCGCACCCGCTGGTGGCAAAGCGCGCCAGCCACCTATCTGGACGTGGCCCTGGTGCCCAAAACCACGCTGAACGCGATCCCCGACCTGCCCGTGGGGGACGGCGTGCTGCCTGGCTACGCCGACGACAAACCCGTGTTCGTCGGCCACTACTGGTTCCAGGGCACACCCCAGCCTCTGGCCGACCACGTCGCCTGCCTGGATTACAGCGTCGCCGCCCGCCACGGCGGGCGTCTGGCGGCCTACTGCTGGGACGGCGCCGGGCCGCTCAGCGAGGCGAATTTCGTCTGGGTGGAGGCGGCGATATGAAGGTAATCACCTACCCAAGAGGATGTGATAAGGTTCACGAAAAGCCGGCATACCGGCAAAGGGAACCGACAACAGGACCTGTCCGCTAATAAACGTCGGTCCGCCAAGGTGGGCATTTGGAGGGGGTAATGGGGAGCATTTATAAAGAGCTGAAGGCGCGCCAGCGCGCCGAGCGGGACAGCTACCCGGAGAATCTGAGTCTGCGCGTACACCGCGCGCTGAGCTGGCTCGACCGTGCCGAACAGGACGACGACCCGGACAGCCGCTTCATCTTCCTGTGGATTGCCTTTAACGCCGCCTATGCCACGGAAATCGACGACCGCGTCCACCTCAACGAACAGGCCACCTTCAACGGCTTCCTGGAGAAGCTGTGCGACTTGGACGACGAGAAGCGTATCGGCGAGCTGGTGTGGAAGGCCTACCCGAACGCTATCCGCGTCCTGCTTGATAACCCCTATGTGTTCTCCTGCTTCTGGGACCACCAGAAAGGCCATCTGACCGAAGCCCAGTGGAAACAGAGCTTCGACGGCGCCAAGAAGGCGGCGCATTCAGCCCTGGCCCAGCAGAACACCCCGGTGGTGCTCTCCATCGTATTCAGCCGAATCTACACCCTGAGAAACCAGATCATGCACGGAGGCGCCACCTGGAACGGCAGCGTCAACCGCGACCAGATTCGCGACTGCGTGGCGATTCTGGCGGACCTGGTGCCGGTGGTGATCGAGATCATGATGGATAACGCCCGTACGCTCTGGGGCGAGGCCAGTTATCCGGTGGTTACGGCGATATAAATGTGAGTTGGCAGTTGCATTAGCCTATAAAATTTGGCCCTGGGAACCTTAATGTTCGAACAGACCTTCCGCAACATCGACGATGTCCCCGGGCCGTTGCTGCTTTGCCATATATGCGCGGGATCGCCTGTTTCTGGGAAAGTGATGGCGTCCCGGGGGGTAACGGGACGTAAGCGGGGCAGAATAGGAAATCCTTGGCTCGGTTCTTCGGGTTGCCTGCTACCGATCTTCCCGGGTATGCCACAGGCGAAGGATATACAAGCTATTCCCGGCGATCTCGTAGCGCATCTCGTAGTGGCCGATAAGAATTCGCCGCACACTTCGGGGCTGGAATTGATCCAACCGCTCTCCGAGACGAGGGTTCGCCAGTAAAGCGGTCGGTGCCTCCGTCAGTTGCTGGACGGTTCGGGCCGCCGCGGGCTGGTTCACCACGGCCAGGAATTCATACAGCCGGACCATATCGGCCAGGGCCTTACTGGTCCATTTCAGTTGCATCAGCGTGGCACGGGCAGCGGCGAACCTGTGCTCAGACTCTCGGCCCAATCACTGACGGCCTGATGGTCGATGACGTGTCCGGCGTCCACGTCGGCCAGCGCTTCGCGCGTGAGTCTGTCGCGCTCCTCTTCCTGGTCGAGCCAGTCGGCCAGGGCTTGCCGGACGATCCAGTTTTTGGACCGCTCCAAACGCGTGGCGATTTCATCAATCCGGTCCGCCAGATCCACGGGCACATGGGCGGTTACCGAGCGGGTGTCGGTCATGGCTGACATAGCAGGCACCTCCAAATCGTTGTTACTCATTATGATTAACAATGATTCGATATTAATCGCGATAGCTGTCGCTGTCCAGGCACCGGCTTTGCGGCCTCAGCCCGGCGTCACCGGCAATTCCCCCCCATATGGGCTTCGATAATAGCCCGGTCGGCGGCGTCGGTGAGGCCGTCGTGGTTCAGGTCGTACCAACTGGACAGGCCACGCCCGGCTTCGGTGTCGGCCCAGTAGGCCCATTCTTCCAAATCCGTTTGATCCACCACCAGATCCCCGTTGCCGTCGCCCGGGCAGTCGATGGCGGTGGCCAGCAGTTGGTCCAGTTGGCCGCGCAGTTCTGTCAGGTTTGCGGCCTGTTCTTCGTTCAGATTGCCCTCGCCGCTGGCCAGCAGATCCGCGTCGGCGCGGTCCAGTTTGGGCGAGGGGATGGCCTGGTCGATCTGGTAAAACGCTTCGCTGTCCACCAGCGTGTCGAGCTCGCAATCCTGCCGGCTGATGCGCACCAATTTGTAGTGATCATTACGCAGCGTCCGTTGCTCCTGGGGAAAAATATCCACCGGGTCATCGCCTTGTGAGATCAGGTGCTCGTTGACCGCGCAGCAGGAGTCGAAGCCACCGTTGCCGTTTTCATCGGGGCCGTACCAGACGCCGCCCTGGTCGGCACAGACTTCCTGTTGAGGAAAAATCTGCACGCAGGTGTTGGCGGCGGGGACCACGCAGGGCGGAGGTGGCGCGGCGGCGATGTTGGTGCCTTGCTCGCTGAAGTTGTAGTCGCGGATGCCGGCGTGGCCGGGCTCCTCCAGGTAGGGGCGTACCGGTTGCGCGTCCAGCGGCAGCCAGGCCGGCAGCGCGCTTTCGTCGATGCCGGCGAGCTCCCGGAACAGGCTGAACAGGTCGGTGGTGTTAACGAGGTGTTCGACGTCGCGGTCCGGGTCGGTGACGATCGATGCCGGCCCGGCCACGATCAGGGGCACCCAGACGCCGGTCTGGTACAGGGAGCCTTTGGCGCGCAAGGGGTCGAAGGGCAGTTTCACGGAGGGCATGTAGGTGCCGTTGTCGCTGACCAGCACCACCACGGTGTTGCTGGCCGGGTTGTAGCGCAGGCTGCCGTCTTCCTGCCGGTCGGCGATGTGCGTGTCCACCAGCAGCCGTCCGATCTCGTGGTCCACCGCTTCCAGCATGTGCTGGGCGACGACGCGCTGCTGGGAGAAGTCGCCGATGTCGCCGGTGGCGGGCAGACCCACCTCCGCCAAACCGTCGGCCACGGGCGTGCCGCAGCCGAGCAGGCTGAGGGTGGCGTCGGGGTGGGGCAGCAGCGAGGCCGGTGGCGGTTGCAAGGGCGCGTGCAGAGCGGAAAAGCCCACGGTCATCATCCAGGGGGTGTCACTTTCAAGCGACTGCTTGTCGACGATCCAGTCTATGGCGTATTGGGCTTCCAGGGTAAGACGATAGCCGCGGGCGCGGGGGTCTTGAGCAAGCAGGGTTTCGTTATCGCCGTTCTCGTAATTGATTTTCCATTCGCCGGTGTAATAGCCGTTCTGAGTGTCGAAATCGAGTTCGGCGCGTCGTTCTTCGCTGGCCGTCAGGGTGCCGGGGTCAAGGATGCCGCCCAGTTCGACACAACGGCGTCCTGGCGTGGCGCTGTTCTGCATGACCATCCAGGGTTGGCCGCTGGGGTGGTTGTCCGGCAGGTAGCAGACGCCGAAGTCGGCGCCGTGGTCGCCATCGGCGGCGGTGGTGGGCACGAAACCACATTGATAGGTCCCCTCCGGCGCCACGCCGCCGGCGGTGGTGTCGATCGGGTAGGGCGCGCCGTCCAGGTAACCGGCGAAATAATCCCAGCCCAGCTCGCGCATGGCATCGTCGTGCATCGGGTGGTTGTCGGGGTTCAGGTCGGAGCCGCTCAGGTGCATCTTGCCCACCAGAGCGCTGACGTAACCTTTTTCCTCGCGCAGCAGTTTGGGGATCGTCAGGGCGTAGGGCGAGGGTTGCGAGTTCGCCAGGTCGGTGCTGACGATGGCGTTGCGCACACCGCTGCGGAAGGGATACTGGCCGTTGAAGAAAGTGGCGCGGGTGGGGGAACAGGTGGGCATGGACCAGGTGTTGCGAAAGCGCACACCGGCTTCGGCGATGGCATTGATGTTGTCGGTGGCCGCCGGGATGCTACCGCCGTAACCGAACGCCTCGAACTGGTCGACACCGGCATCGTCCACCACGATGAACAGGATATTGGGCGGCGGCGTGTCGCTGGGTGATCCACCGCCGTCCGGCCCCGAGTCAGAATCGGAGCCGCCGCAGCCGCCCAGTGCCAGCGCACCCAGGCCGGCCAGCAGTAAGGTGTATGCGTTCATGGTTTTTCCCCCGGGGCGGCTTTGTTTTAGCAAAGTTTGTTTCAGCAAAGAATGACGCCCCGGACCGGGTATCCCTATACCCTGTTCATGGTAGTCGGACGGCACCGGGTACCATGAATTGGGTATGGTGGGGCATGGGTCCCGATTGCCATCATTGGCTCATTCACAAAGGCGGCTTTCCATGACCGACACCCCTGCCAGCCCCGACCCGACGCGGACCGGCCCCGTCCGGGTGCTACTGCTGGAAGACGACACTCCGCTGCGCGAACGTTTCGCGCGGATTCTTAATGACTGGCCCGGCGGTGAGCTGGTGGCGGCCTGCGCCACCCTGGACGAGGCTTTGGCCCTGCTCAGACAGCAGCCGGTGGATCTTCTGATGACCGATCTGAACCTGCCGGACGGACACGGCATCGAGGCGATTCACCTGCTGGGCAAACTCCATCCCGACGCCGACGCCATGGTGATTTCGGTGCTGGCCGACGACGAAACCGTGCTTGCCGCCATCGAAGCCGGCGCCGTGGGCTATTTGCTCAAGGACGCGGATTCCTTTGAGCTGGTGGAATCGATCGAGGAATTGCGCGCCGGAGGCTCGCCGATTTCCTCGTCCATCGCGCGCATCCTGGTGCGGCGCATGACGGGCCCGCCGCCGAGCCAGTCCGGGCCGTCACTGACACCCCGGGAAACCGAGATATTGCGCGGCATCGCCAAGGGGTTCACCTACGCCGAACTGGCCGAATGGCTGCATATTTCCCGCCAGACCGTGCCGGTGCATATCAAGAATATTTACCGCAAACTGGCCGCCAATAATCGTTCCGAAGCCGTCTATGAAGCATCAAGAAGGGGCCTGATACGACTGTGAGACGCCAACTGGGGTTGGGGGTGCTGTGGGGAGTGCTGCTCGCGCTGGCGAGCGTGCCGCTATGGCTGAAAATGCCGGCGCCCGATAGCGGTGCCGTCAACCACGTTCTGCGCTGGGAGGATGGTGACTGGAAGCCGGTCACGCTGCCGCAGGCGCGCCGCCCGTCAGGCCGCTGGGAGCATTACAGGCTGGTTTTTCAGGGCGAAGAGAACGCCGCCCCGAACCTGTTTATCCCGACGGTCAGTCAGCGCGCCATCATTGAACTGGCCGGCGAAGAAGTCGCCGATACCCAGCATCGCACCACCCTGATGGGGATGGCGTCCGGTGTCGCGGCTCTGGTGCCTTTACCCCGTGGCCTGCTGAGTTCCGGCGACAATGTCATCGACATTCACGTTCAATCCCTGAGCCTGGTGCCCGCCTACCTGTCCACCGTCTATGTGGGCAGCGCGGACGAACTGTCCTACTACTACCGCGCTCAGGTGTTCCTGCTCGAATACCTGCGGCTGATGATTCCCGCCGGCCAGTTACTCATCGCGCTGGTGGTGGCGGTGTTGTGGTTGTACCGGCCACGGGAGGCGTTGTTCGGCTGGCTGTTCCTGCTGCTGACCACCTCCATGTATCTGTATCTGGGCATGATGCGCGACCTGGTGCCCCAGTTGCTCGCCATGATGCCCTACCTGCATATGCTCGGCTCCTCCGCCGCCGCCATCCAAGTGATTATCGTGTTGTTGATCGCGGGCGTACCGCCACCACGCTGGCTGAAACTGGCGGCGGTACTGGTGCCGGCGGCGTGTGTCGTGGTGGGGCTCAGCGATGTGGTTCCGGCTCCCCAGCTGGTGAAGCTGGTGAACGCGCCGCTCAATATCCTGGGGCTGCTGGCCAGCCTGGTGATCACCGCCCGGGCCGCCGTGACCCGACGACTGGGCGAAGCCTGGCTATTGCTGCTGCCGTTGCTGCTGGCGGTGCTTGCGGCCTTGCATGACTACGCCGTGATCACCACCCGGCTGGATGGGCCGGTGCTTCTTTCGGTGTATTACCGGCCCGTTCTGATGATCGGTATCGCCATGATTTTGATGCGTCGCCTGGGCGTCAGTCTGAACCGGCTGGACGATGCCAACGCTTACCTGACGCAGCGCCTCGACGAGCAGGAACGGGAGCTGGAACGCCTGCATCAAGAGGAGCGCAGGGAAACCGCGCAACGGGCGCTCAGTGAAGAGCGCCGGCGACTGACGGCGGATTTGCACGATGGCCTGTCGGGCCATCTGGCGTCCATCATCGCGCTGTCCGAACGGGAAAAAACCGAATCGGTGGAGCGCGCCGCGCGCGAAGCTCTCGAAGATTTGCGTCTGGTGATCCACTCGCTGGATATCCAGGACCGGGAATTGCCGGTGGCCTTGGCCGGCTTGCGCGAGCGCCTGGAACGGCAGCTTAAACGCATCGGCGTCCACCTGGAGTGGTCAATGGCGCAACTGCCCGAGATTCAGGGGGTGACCCCGTCCCAGGCGCTGAATGTGCTGCGCATCCTGCAGGAAGCGATTACCAACGCTATCAAGCACGGCCGCGCCTCCCGCATCCGGGTGAAAGGGGATCAGGGCGAAGACGGCGCGGCGCGTATTCGGGTGGAAAACGACGGCATCCCCATTCCCCGTAACCCGAGCCGCTCCGGCTCCGGCCTGCACAATATGCGCCGCCGCGTCCGCCAGCTTGGCGGCGGCATCGAGATCGCCCCGCTGGATCAGGGCACGCGGCTGATTTTGTGGTTGCCGCCACGCTTGCCCGGCGCCCCCACGGCGGCCTGACCACCGACCAGCCTCCTACTATGTTTATGGTATCCCCCTGTGACACACATCACAGGATACTGGGCGCATAGCAATGGCGCAGGGGGATGGGATGGAAAACAACATAACAATGAAGCGCACCATGGGCCGCTGGTTCGGTCTTGTCTGTCTGAGTCTGGCGGCGATTCAGCTCGCCGGCTGCGGCGGCGACAGCAACTCATCGTCGGCGGCGAAGGAACCAGAGGAACAAGCGCCACCCAACTTCGTGCTGGTGGTGGTGGACGACATCGGCATCGATCAGTGGGCGCTGTTTGGTTATGGCGGCTATACGCCGGCCGAAACGCCAAGCATCAATGCCATCGCCGAGGACGGCGTGCGTTTTGACAATCTCTGGGCGATGCCGGCCTGCTCCAACGGCCGCGCTGCTCTGTTCACGGGCCGATATCCGTTCCGCACCCAGGTTTATACCGCCCTTGGCAACAACGACCTGGCCAATTACATGGTCAACCCCGAAGAAACGACCTTGCCGGACCTGCTCAAGCCGGTGGGCTACCAGAGCGCGCTGTTCGGCAAATATCACCTGGGGATTCAGGCCAACAACCCCTATGGGTTGGGCATGGTGCGGGACGCCACGGGTTTTGATTATTTCGAGGGCTGGCTGGATGAGACCGGCGACCCTTCGTCCATCGACACCACCGCCGGTGGGGTCGGGGAAGAAGGGGACTACGCCTGCGGCTTCGTGCCCGACCGGCATGTCGACCCCCTGAACGGCGCCAACAGCGGCGCCTGCTGGACGCCCGACGGCGCTTGTGAGGCGATGAACAGCGTCGCCACCGCGCCGCAGGCGCCGGGCCGCGTGTGCCGGGATCAGGGTGGTATTTTCGATCCGCGTCAGAGTTGCGGGGCGGCGGTCCCGGACTATATCGATTTCAACCGCCTGAGCGGCCATTACGTCTCGCCGCTGGTGATCAACCATGAAAACGGCGCGGTGGAAGCGGTGCCGCCGACCGACCCGCGTGCCCGTACCTACCGCGGCAGCCAACTGGTGAACGCCGCCGTGGACTGGGTCGGCGGGCAAGATCAGCCGTGGATGGTGGCGCTGAGTTTTGCCACCAATCACACGCCCTTGATGCAACCGCCCAGGGCGACGCTGCCGGGCAGTCCGGACGCCGGCGACCTTGATTGCGCCTCGCTGATCGATCAACGCGTTTTGTCCAACCTGATGGAAGCGTCCCTGGACCATGAGCTGGGGCGCTTTCTGGTCAATATCGGGGTGGCGACCTATGGCGATGATGGCCAACTGGTCTATGACCGTGACAGCAACACCTACGTGATCCTGGTCAGCGACAACGGCAGCCTGGGCTCCACCGTCAAGGTGCCTTTCGATGTGACCCGCGCCAAGTCCACCGCCTACCAGACCGGGGTCTGGAGTCCCGGCCTGGTGGTCGGGCCGGGCATTGTCGAGCCGGGCCGCGCGGTGGATGCGATGGTCAATATTGTCGATCTTTATCAATTGATTGGCGAGTTGGCCGGGATCGGGGATGTCCACGCCCAGGTGCCGCGCCCCCTGGATTCCCAGCCGCTCAAACCCTATCTGGATGACCCCAGGCAAGCGCCGATCCGTACCACTAACTACACGGAAATCGGCACCAACCGCCACGCCAACGGCGAAGTGAACAGCCCCTGCGTGTTCAGTAATGGCAGCACCTGCAGCCAGATCACGCCGGATGCCGGGGTCTGCCACGACAACGGCGGCGTCTGGTTTGGCGAGAACCCGGATGATGCCAGCGCGCCGGCGCAGGGCTTCGGCAAATGCTGCGAGCTGGCTACCTGGCAGCGCTACATGGGTAAGACGGTGGTCGACACTATCTACCCCAAGGTGGCTTATGGGGTGCGCAATGAGCGGTACAAGCTGGTGCGCAATATTTACGACGACTATGACGAAACGCTCTACGACGCGGCCGCCTATGATCCGGCGGACCCGGCGGCGAACACCGCCTGCGTGAACGACCTCATGGTCGACGAGCTCTATGTGATCGATCAGAACACCCCGGAACCGACCCTCGACACCGAGGAACGCGACCTGTTGGCCGCCGGCGAGGCGGCGCTCAACGAGGAGCAGGCCGGCCACTACCAGACGCTGCGAACCGAGCTGACGGATCTGCTCGCCTCCAAGGCCTCCTGCACCGGTGACGTCAATCTCGACGGCAAAGTCGATCAGGCGGACGTGGCGCAGTGGCAACGCTACAAGGCGCTCACCGACGGCTCCAGTTGGGCGGACATCGATCAGGATGGCGTTACCGATGACACCGACAGGCAATTGATCGAAGCCGCTTTCGGCGCCTGCGCCGGAGGCTGAGATGCCGGTTTGGAGAGGGCGCCGCGCGATCCTGTCGCTGGGCGGTGCCGGCCTTTTTATATTGCTGCTGGTGGCGGGCTGGCGGTTGGTCCCGTCGCCGGACGCGGTCGCCCCGGACTCCGGGGGGCTGGCCGACGCCGGCTTTGTCGGCTCCGAAACCTGTGGCGGCTGCCATCAGGCGCAATACCAGGACTGGCTCGGTTCCCACCATCAGCGGGCCATGCAGGAGGCCACCGACGCCACCGTCCTGGGCGACTTCGATGACGTCCGGTTGGACCATGGTGACGCCGCCGTCTTCTCCCGTGACGGCGACACCTTTTCCATTCGCGTCGCCGGTCCGGACGGAGAGCCCCGCGACTATCCGGTGCGCTACACCTTCGGCGTCGAGCCGCTTCAGCAATATTTGATCCCGTTACCGGGCGGACGCTTGCAGGCGTTCACCTCCGCCTGGGACAGCCGGCCGCGGGAACAGGGCGGCCAGCGCTGGTTCGCGCTGTACCCGGAGGGCGAGGGCCGGGCCACCGATCCGTTGCACTGGACCGGCCTCGATCAGAACTGGAATTCGGCCTGCGCCCATTGTCACTCTACCGGCCTACGCAAAGGCTATGACCCGCTCAGCGACACCTACCAAACCACCTACGCGGAAATCAGCGTCGGCTGCGAGGCCTGTCACGGACCGGGCGCCGATCATCTGGTCTGGGCGAAAGCGCCCGGCCAGTTCCCCGAGCGCGACGCGCACCATGGCCTGAAACTGGATTTCGGCGACGACGCCCGGGGCCATTGGCGCTACGACCCGACGGTCGGTGAAGTGATTGGCCAGGGGCCGGCGGCGGGCCACCTGGAAGTAGAGACCTGTGGCCGCTGCCACGCTTTGGGGGCGCGGATCCACGAAGACGTCGCCCACGGCCAGCCGGTCGGCGACGACATCCGGGTGGCGCTGCTCGACCCGGCGCTGTACTACCCCGATGGCCAGATCAAGGGCGAGGTGTTTGAGTACGGCTCCTTCTTGCAAAGCCGCATGTTCCATGCCGGCGTCACCTGTGGCAATTGTCACGACCCGCACAGCGCCCGCTTGCGGGCCGAGGGCAACGGTCTCTGCACCCAATGCCATCAGGCGGACCAGTACGATTCGTCGTCGCACTTCAACCACCCGGTCGGTTCACCCGGTGCCCAGTGCGTGAACTGCCACATGCCTGAGCGAACCTACATGAAGATCGACGGGCGCCGTGACCACAGTCTTCGCGTGCCCCGCCCGGACCTGTCCGTTTCACTGGGCACGCCGAACGCCTGCAACCAGTGTCACCAGGACCAGAGTGCCGGCTGGGCGGCCCGGCACATCAAGCGCTGGTCCGGCGACGGCGACCCGGGGCTGCAGCGGTACGGGCACGCCCTGGCCGGCGACCAGACGGGAACACCGGAGGTCGACCCGGCGTTGTTCGATCTGGTCGCCGACCCGACCCAGCCGGCCATTGCCCGGGCCACCGCCTTGACCCGGCTCGGCGAACGCGGGGCCGGCGACGCGGCGCTCTTTCAGCGGGCGGCGTCGGACGCGTCGCCGCTGGTGAGGCGGGCGGCGGCGCTCCACCCCGGCGCGGCCCGCACCCTGCTGGACGACCCAGTGCGCTCGGTGCGCATCAGCGCCGCCGAGACCCTGGCCTCGTCGCGCAACGTTCTACCGCCGGCCCAGGCCAAGGCGCTGGACCGGACACTGGACGAGTACCGTCAAGCCCTGGCGCTGAACGCCGACCGCCCGGAGGCGCATGTCTCCCTGGCCCGCCTGCACGCGAGCCAGGGGGACCCGGAGGCCGCCCGCCGGGCGCTGGAAGAGGCCCTGCGGCTGGACCCGGCCTTTGTCCCGGCCGCCGTCAACCTGGCCGATTTTCATCGCGCCGAAAAACAGGACCACCGGGCGGCGGAGGTGCTACGCCAGGCGCTGCGCCATGCCCCCGAGGCCCCGGCACTGCACTATGCCCTGGGCCTGCTGTTGATACGTCAGGGCGAGACACGGGCGGCCCTGGACGAACTCGCCGCCGCCACCCGGCTGGCGCCGGGTAACGCGCACTACGCCTATGTGTACGAACTGGCGCTCAAGGAGCGGGAAGCCATGACGCGATAACCGGGCCGCTTCATATCACCCGCCCGGCCAGCCACTGCATGCCCAGGGCTAAGGCCAGCACCACGCCACCCGCCGCCAGGCTGGTCGCCAATGCGTGGCGTCGCCACATCCGCTCCACTCGGGACCCGAATCGCAGCACCAGCCATGCCAGGCCGTAGTAGCGAATGCCGCGTGCGATCAGCGCGGCCAGCACGAACAGCGTGATCGGGTAGCCAGACAGTCCGGCGGTGATCATCGCCACTTGGAACGGAATCGGCAGGATACCCAGGGTGAGGATGGCGATAAAGCCGTACTGATCGAAAAACCCCTGGTAGGCCTGGTAGGCGTTCTGCATGCCCATGCTGTCGATGAACCAGGTGCCGACGGATTGGTAAAGCGCCACGCCGACGCCGTAACCGACCAGCGAGGCGGCGAGGCAGCCGACCGTGGTGACGGTGGCGATGCGCCAGATGCGATGGCGGTTGAGGGCCATCAGCGGAATCAGCACCAGCTCGATGGGCACCGGCACGATAATGGTCTCCAGGAAGGAAAGGACGGCGAGCAGCCAGAGCATGTGTTTGGAGCCGTTCAGGCGTTCGAGCCAGCGCCTGGTGCGTGTTGCGGCTGTCATGGTGGAAACCTCATCAGCGTAAAATATTGAAATACAGTCGGTGGCTACGGGAAAACCCCTATTTGCTGTGTCGCGCCGGCCTCCTAGCGTGAGAGATGTGGCCGGCGGCGGGCCCCCACGGCGCGTTGCCGACGTATCCACATCATTCGTGAACAAGGATGGAGAGTTAACGATGAGGATAGCAACGATCACAGCGACATCATTGGCACTGGCCTCGCTGACCGCGGCGGTCGCCGCCAACCAGACCGGCCGGGACGTGGACGACGCGGAAACCATGCAGAACACCCAGAGCATGGACCACATGGAGGACCAGCCGTCCAACCTGCAGACCGACGACGAGCGGCACAACACTCAAGAACTGATCCGCGAATCCGAGAAGGTACTGCAAAACATGAAGCGCGAGGAAGGTATGGACGCCGCGCTTGAGCAGACCAAGGGTGTGTTCCTGGTGCCCGACTTCGGGCGTGGCGCCTTTGTCTTCGGTGGCCGCGGTGGTCAGGGCGTGGTGTTTACCAAAGAGGGCGCTGACTGGAACGGCCCCGCGTTCTTTAACTTCGGCGCGGTCAGTGCCGGTGCTCAGGGCGGCGTTGCCGCCGGCGAGGTGGCGATGCTGCTGATGACCGACAGAGCGGTCGACTCCTTTAAGCAGGACCATAACTTCGCGCTCAACGCGGACGCCGGCTTGACGCTGCTGGATTGGTCCAAGGCGGCCCAGGGCAGCTATGGCAAAGGTGATGTGCTGTTCTGGAGCAGCACCGAAGGCTTGTTCGCCGGCGGTGCTATCAGCGTCAGCGACGTGTTCAGTGATGACGAAGCCAACCAGGAGTACTACACCCGCGCCACCAGCGCCGAGGAAATCCTGGAAGGCAAAGCGAACGATAAAGGCAATAACAAAGCGAAATCATTGAAGAATATGTTGCCCTGATTCAGGTCGAGCGCAGAGGCGCTTGAACAATCGGAAGCACGTAAAAACCCCGCCGACGGCGGGGTTCTTTTTGGATCCATGAGGTCGGTTATGTCATTGCTCGCGATGGCGCTGGTCTGCGCGGTTGTCACGTTCCTGGGGCAACGCAAAGTCGGCAGCGAAAGGCGTGACGGCGTTGGTGGTGGCGGTGGTGGCGAAAATATACAGCCTGACCAGCCCGGCCACCGAGTCGGCGCGCATTTTACGCATCATGTGGGCGCGGTGCAGTTCCACGGTTTTTGGTGAAATCGAGAGGGCTTCGGCGATGCCTTTATTGGGTAATCCGG
>LWDU01032095.1_pt1 | contig 62337 bp, 52 predicted proteins | sample 727161 | NCBI WGS metagenome assembly LWDU01 (sample SAMN04566230, study PRJNA314399) | hydrothermal vent metagenome | isolation source: deep sea hydrothermal plume seawater | place: Mexico: Gulf of California, Guaymas Basin | collected 2004-07-11
CCGTATCAATACCCAATTCGCCTTCCAAATCTTGATCTAACTCAATGAAATCAGCAGGATATCCGGTGTGTTTTACCACAATATCAATCACCGCACTTGCAATATCTCCGCCATCCTTGGAAGGTTGAGAAGATGCAACCATGGGCGTTGAGGCTGGAACAGGAGTTGGAGTTGGAGTAGGAGCAGGGGGGGTGGCTGTGACCGCTGCTGAAGAATCACTTGAACCAATTTTCCCTGCAATATAGGTCACGAAATGATTCAAAGTAGAATGATCTGCAAGGCTAAAGTTTTCATCTAACTCAATAGAAAAGCGCTCTCTAATATCGCCCATTATTTCGGATTGCTAACTCAATGAAATCAGCAGGATATCCGGTGTGTTTTACCACAATATCAATCACAATTGCAGGGATATCAATTGCTTCCGAAATGCTTGCAGGTAATGCCTCAGCAGTATCGCTGGGAGTTTCCTTTACCTCTGGCATTGGAGGTGTAGCAGGCAGAATTGGCGCAGTTGGAATTGCTTCAACTGCTTGAACTGTGTCTTTTTGCTGCTTGGGAAGTGGGAGGTTTTCAGTAACTTCATAGACATCTCCCTGTAATCCTCCATGTAGGTTTTCATCACTATTTATGAAAGCAACCAACTTGTTTTGAAGAACACGGAGTATTAATTCTTCTGTTCCTGCAAGGTTTTTATTCCATTGCAATAATTTTGCCCCGTCAATTCTTTGACCAATAACATCACTTGCTTTCCACAAAGTTACTACCAATTGACTACCAAATCCTGCGGCAAATCGCAGGCCATATTTCATACCTTCAAATTGTCCACCTTTAGAAAGATTCAAATTTCCGAGTTCAGAATCAACTTCCTTGTGATTTGCAATGGGTGGCGCTCTTCCAGTTGCTAATGCGTGAATTAGAACTGCGTCCTCTATCCCAACCCCCATTGGGTGGCCAGTGAATCCTTTGGTATTGGTAATTACAATACTATCTGTTGAGTCCCCAAAGGCATTGCGAAGTGATTTCACCTCTGCTTGGGCTGAGCCGCCTCTTGCTGGAGTGTATGTTTCGTGAGACATAAAGAAAGTATGTGGAGCGATATCTTTGCGAGATAATTTCCATTTGCTTTCCATTTCACCTATGAAATCATTCATCGTATTAGAAACATGTTCTACATCAAGACGAGTTCCGTGGAATGCTGAATTTGCCATTCTTGTTCCGAGAAGTTCGGCGTAAGGTTGTACGCCTCTTTCAGCAGCGCCGCTTTTCTTCTCTATAACGAACGATGCAGCGCCCATACCAAGGACTAAGCCATTACGGCGTGCATCGAATGGAAGGGCAACATCCTCAACGGAATTGCCGGTTGATGCAGCACCAGATGCCGCGAAACCTGCTCCAATCCATTCCCATAATTCATCACCAGTAACATCATCACCAGAGATAATGACTACTCTGTCAACTTTGCCAACATCTAGCCAATCTTCTGCAATACTAAATGCGGCAGCAGTTGAAGCACAGGCATTGTTAATTGTAGTATTTGGACCTCTAATTCCTGTTGTTTGAGCAAATTGGGAATGCCCCATTGGAAGAACTTGGAAAAGGTAAGAGCGATCAAACTTGCCTTCGCCATCATCACCTTCTCTTCTTGCTAAGCCGGCCATACTTGCATTTCCGGGGAAACAACATGCGAAAATAATACCCGTGCGATCACGATATACACTTGGTACTCGCCAATTTGTGATTAAGCGCAAGCCACCTTTGCCGATTTTCTCTTCTGGTGTTAATGGGATCCCGGCATCGCGTAATGCCAAAAGGCCGCTAGCAACTGCCAATCTAGTTGTCACATCCCATGCGCGGGCAACCTTTGCAGGGATACCAAATTCTTCAACGATGTCAAATTCAGCAGCCTGCCCAGCTAGTTGCGGGAGATCTGAGAAATTCTCAGCAGGCTCCATTCGCGCTTGCCCATCTCTGCCCTTGATTAAACGGACAATGTTTTTGTCAAGAATTTGTTGCTTTTTCTGGTCACTTACTTCGGTAATGCAAGTCTCACCACGGACAAGTTTCTCAAAATTATCATCATCAAATACCTTCTCTCCACCTGGAAGACCAAGACTAATTCCTGTAACCACATAGGGGTCAGCAGACCTTGAGGAAACCTGAGGCGCAGATTGTGTTGAAGTCGTTGAGGCTATTGTGTGAATTGTTGGATTGACAAATGAGTCGGGGTTGTTGGTGACCCATCCTTGCGGAGGTCTAGTTACCCAACGGGCCAAATCACCCGCAGTTTGAATATTCTTAACATCATAATCGGAATCTGTAAGAGTCATTGAACCAATATCATTGATTATTTGGCTGATTTGCTCTTCGCTCAATCTTAAGCCTGCCATTAATCCGATAGAACCCTTGCAAAAATTAGTTGGATAACCGCTGAGCTTTGACAAGATTTCGCCAATCCATTCTTCAATTGCTACATGCTCTAAATCTTCGGTAACAAACAATTTTCGTGGACCTGGGGAGCGGTCATATCCAATAGATGTTGCTTGAGAGGAAGGAGAAATCTGGGGTGCAGGAGTTGTTGCAGGAGGGGAATGTTCAGCATCAACTGTGCTTAATGAAGCGGCAGATGGGAGAGGGCGTGAACGAGTACGCAAATCTTCCCAATCTGCACTCGAAGTTGATGCAGAGAGGTTATTCGCTTGACCAGCAGCACTGCCTAATTCCTTCGCCAGTTGATGTGCCTCAATCGGTCCTGCGCGGAATGCCTCAGTTAGAACAGAAGATTTGCCAGCAGGCCATTCTGTTTTCCTTCCGGCTAAAGATAGCATTGCAAGAGTTTGTAGGAAAGAGGCGATGCCGCCTTGCTTGGGATGATTGGACATTATTGCCAAATGAGTCCTCTTTTCCAATATTTGTGTTGCAAACATGGTCAATGCTCGCTTAGGTCCAACCTCAATGAAAATTCTTGCACCTGCATCATACATAGATTCAACTTGCTTTGTCCATTCAACTGCAGAAGCCATTTGCGGTGCGAGTTTTTCAAGAATTGCACTCTTTGAATCGGAGCCACCTGCTGCCATTGGATACCATCCTCCATCAACATTTGATGAAATCGGAATAGTAGGCCAATTTATTTCTAAACCTTCAAGGAATTTGCGTAACGGTTTGTTTGCAGGTTCAACAATACGGGAATGGAATGCATGACTGGTTTGTAAAATTGAACTCTGCATTCCTGCCTCATCAAATTTGGCGATTGCTTGCTTTACCGGTTCGGTCTCTCCAGCAATAACAGTCATTTTGGGTGAGTTTTTATTTGCTGCAATGACATATCCGTCAACTTCAGCAATTATTCTGCTAATTTCATCAAATGGTCCAGCAATACTTGCCATTAGTCCGGTATCTGCAATATCTACCGACCCCATTTCAGTGCCACGTGCAGCAGCAGCCCGAAGGGCTCCATCCATTGCAAGTATTCCCGATGACATTAATGCAGCATACTCTCCCAAAGAATGTCCTGCCACCATATCTGGCGAATGCCCATGTGCGTTGAGTAATTTTTCAATAGCCAAATCAGAGGTTAACATTGCAGGCTGAGTATACTCGGTTTGTTTGAGCTTATTCTCGGCCTCTTTCATCTCATCCGTTGATAATTCATGCCGCAAAACAAAACTAGATAGTGTTTCGCCTTCCAATACATCAACCATTGTCTCATCAGCCTGAGTCCACACATCAACTACTGGAGAATAGCGCATAGAAAGGTCATAGGTCATACCAACATATTGGCTACCTTGCCCAGGATACATGTGTGCTACTTTTGCCTCATTTGAAAAAGCCGGATTATTTGTGACAAGGATACCTTGTGCGGCTAAGAAACCCCACTTTGCAGGGTCGGCCAGTGCTTTTTCAGCAAGGGCAAGACGCTTCTCAAAATCAGCCCATGAAGTAGCGATCAATGCAAGTCTCACTGACGTGATTTCAAATGATTTGCTTGCTTCTTCAAGCACAATTGATAGACGTTGCCCTCGTGGGTCATCATCAAAATTTGAGCCGGCGGAAAGAATTTCTTTTCCAGCAACTGAAAGTTTTGCTTGTAATTCTTCAATAGTTGCTGCGCTCAATAGAAGGATTCCCCCTTCTATTGCCTTCAATTCTTCATGCGTCATTGAAGGAGAAGCCGAGGTGTCAAGTATTGAAGGTACATTGGCAAGTAATTGATTATCTTTCCAAGATGCCGAGGCGGCTCCTGCGGAAGATAATATTGCATCGGCAGCATTTTTACTTTCATTCCAAATTCGTGCTAATTCGGCATGGAATTCAGGGTCATATGCCTCCATGGCGACATGGAAATTTGTTCCTCCGAACCCAAATGCAGAAACTCCGGCTCTGCGCGGTGTACCGCTTGAAGGAGATGGCCATTCACTAGCAATAGTGGGAATGAAAAAAGGATTTTGACTCCAATCAACAGTATCATTTGGATTAGAAAAACCTGCACTCGGAGGAATTGTTCGATGGTGGAGCGCAAGGGTTGTCTTTAGCATTCCAGCCATTCCTGCTGCTGCTTTTAAGTGACCAATTTGACTCTTAATAGAGCCAACTGCAATATTTTCTCCACTTGGTACTTCGGCAAAAAATTTGCTTAAAGTTGCAAGTTCTGTTGCATCTCCGACTTTGGTTGAAGTTCCATGTGCTTCGACTAATTCGACTGTTGTTGCTGAATAACCAGATTGTGAATATGCACGGGCTACGGCTTGTATTTGCCCACGCTGGCTTGGAGCAGTTATTCCTTTTCCACGCCCATCGCTACTTGCGCCTATTCCTCGCACGACAGAATAAATAGTATCGCCATCGGTAATTGCATCACTCAAGCGCTTCAATACCATTACACCTGAACCTTCACCCATTACGAAACCATTTGCGCCAGAATCAAACGGAGTTGAATGTGTTGCTGATAAAGCGCCAATTGCACTGAATTTTACATATGATGCAGGATCCATTGTTCTATCGCTTGCGCCACAAAGAGCAACATCAACTTGCCTTGATTGCAATTGCCTGCATGAATCCAATAATGCCGCCATACTTGTTGCACAAGCAGCATCTGTAGTATAATTCGGACCCTGTAAATCAAGTAGGTTTGCAACTCGCCCTGCGACCACATTTGCCAACTCACCAGGCATAGTATCCTCATTTACGACTGGACGATTGTCCCTCCACTTACGAATGAATTCAGCCTCATCGGTCATCCCGCTTTCCTTAGCGATACGAATTGCTTCTTTTTCATGGATAAGCATGGTAGTATAACCGCGGTTTTCACCGCCTAAAGCATTCGCGAAAATCACACCAGTACTTGCATTTGGAAGTTCTTTTCCACCATCTCCATAACCGGCATGTTCTATTGCAGTTGCAGATGCTTCAACTGCCCATTGTTGAGAAATATCAATTTGCTTGAGAGTACCAGGAGGCTGCCGCCACCTACGCCAATCAAATTCAAAACCTTCAACAAAACCACCAATTTTAGAGTATGTCATGTTTTCCTTTACAGAGCCGGGGCTTCCTTCTGAATCATAGAAATCAGCAATGTTGCCCCATCTTTCAGTTTTGATTTCCGAAATTGAAACTTTGGCATTCAACACATTTTGCCAAAAGGCCTCAATATCCGGTGAATCGGGTAAAATGCACGATAAACCAATTATTGCAATTGGTTCAAAGGCCCCTTGAGAGGTCCCTTGTATTTCATTACTGATTTTTGATTTCGCCATACAAACACCCACCATTCTCATTCAATGGCATACTCTGGAACCATCGTAATTGAATACCCTGCATCGACATAGATGCACTGCCCCGTTACACCGGAAGACAATGGGCTCGCAAGCCATAGCGTTGCACCTGCAACATCATCTTGGTTGACATTTCGTCGCAGGGGTGAGTTTGCTGCAACGTGGTCTAAGATTTTCCCAATCCCAGGTATTCCAGAAGCAGCAAGGGTGTGAATTGGTCCGCTTGATATTGCATTTATTCGATGACCTTCAGGTCCTAAATGGCACGACAATTCTCTTGTCCAGCATTCAAGTGCTGCCTTTGCCATACTCATTATCCCATATGAAGGCACAAATCTTGTGCTTGCAGCAAATGTGAGAGTAATTGTTGATGAGCCCTCATTGAGGAAAGGAAGAGCATGGCGTAGACAACGTTGTAGTGAATTTGCTGAAATAGTCATTGCAGTATTTATGTCCTCATTTTCAACAAAAAGAATTGGCCTGTCAAAACAACCTTTTGGAGCAAAACCAATAGCGTGAATCAAAATATCTGCTTTCACACCAGGGTTTTCTGCTGCAAAGGCAGTGAAAAATTCAGCAGTTAATTCATCCTCGGCAACATCTAGGGGATAGAAGCCAGCAATCGCCGGTAATTTTTCCTTTAATTGGAATATTCTGCTCATAAATCTTTTTTGATATCCGAGATATAAAATAACACCTGCGGCAGCCAGTTTTTCACAAATTGCCCAAGCAATACTATCCTCGCTTGCAACTCCAAAAACAAAGGCCACCTTACCGTTTAATTCCAGCATGACGCACACCACCCCCTAAAGGGCAGGTGTTGCTGACAACACCCCCTCTTTGATGGTTGGGGTTAGGCTTGGACCCATATTGGCTTTTGATAGGGCATTATTCACGCCCAATTGGTGAAATAATTACACCCCATAACTATGCCTAATCTATATGTTAATGGTGAGAAAAAAGCAAAGTCATTCTACAAAACAAGGAGGCACTAATTATCACCTAACATAGTTGGATGAAATTCAACTAATTAGAGGTCATCAAAATCAAATTCATCATCTTCTTCCTCAAATATTTCATCATCCCAATCATCGGCATTGGAATCTCGGCGCTTATTTGATTTAATTTTTAGTCCAATAAACATGACAACAAGTAATGCAACAATGCCAACACCAACACCACCTACCATCATCATCGTTGAATCATCAACGCCAAGCGAATTGCCTAACGATGATAACCCTCCCCCTTTAGCGGCTTCAACTTCAACTTTGAATTCTTCAATTTGATATTCATCATCTTCAAAAATATTGCACTGGATAATTATTTCAAAAACGGCAACGTCACCGGGAGAGGGTGATGTGAAATTGAATGACAGGGTGTAGCCTGAATTAGGCTCTACATTTTCATAATGAGAGTTAGAATCAAATATTAACTCATGGGTTTTTTCACCTACTGCAACTGCTTCAGCCGCATAAGTACATCCCATTTTTGCTGCGCCATTGCCATCATTACTAATTTCTATGGTTGCATTTGCAGTTTCACCCGCTGAAAGATACCGAGTCATAGTACTCATTGAGATTGACATTCGCGCATAGGCCCTAATAAATACATCTCCGCCATCATTATCACTTGGAGCGATCGCATCAGGCATAGTAATTCCATTTGCTGTGGTTACTGTTGCTGTGACATTCCAAGAATATGTTGTAGTTGGTGAAAGACCTTGATTTGCTTTGAAAGTCAATGTGAAATCAACATCTCCGTTTGCAGGAACTGTAATAGAAGAGGGGGATGTAATTGAAATTACATTTTCTGAGACTGAAGTTTCAATTCGAACTTCTTCAGCAAAAATAGACGGGTTTTCAGCTGTACAAATAATAGAATATGTACGGGATGAGCCCGGCTGAATATCAATACTGACATCCTTTGGATCACAATCAATACTTATTCCCGGAACTGGGTTTTGGGCGGAAACCGGAGTAATAACTAGGTTGGAACAAAGCAAAAGCAGAATGGTTAGAAAAACTCTGCGCATACCTTTCACAACCCCTCCGAGGGGGGGGATATTCAAGAGGTTATCCAATAATTATGCAATAATTATGCACAAAAAAATAGTTATCCGCAGAGGTCATCAAGGGAGAATCTCAGTCATCAAAGAGGTGGGCCATACAATTCATTTGGCAAATCAACATGTGTGCGATAGAGAATTTCTTCATCAACACCCATTGAAAAGAGGGTTTGTGTGCGTTTAGGTACAGTTTTTGGACCCATCACAGCACCTGGCCGGCGAAGGTCATCCATGTAATCTGTTTCAAGTAAGAACCCCCTACTACAATCACTTATTGATGCAACTAAAGTTTCAATGCATCCCTTTTGCAAAATCACGCTAGGGACCATCCCTCCGGTCAATTCGTCTGATACATTTGCCGGAGCAAAATGTCGGACCATGTTCTTCCTAGATAATCCCACTCTATCTGCCATTTTTCCAATCTGCGAATATGGAGCCTTTTCATCCCCCTCAACATGCAATTGCACCGTAATATTCTTTTTTGCTGCAATGTGCAAAGTCTCTTCTAATAAGCCATTACAATATTGCAAAATATCTTCATCAACTTCCCAATGAGGGCGGCCAATTTCACCTAACCCATGCGCCTTTCCTTCCTCAATAAAATCAATTGCGAGGTCAATACTTTGACGATATAAATCCTTTGCTTTCTGCACTCCCGCTTCGCCTTCACTTTCCTTCCACTCAATGCACTGATGAGCAAAAGCCGCAGGGTGAGGGCCTAGAATGACTCGCATCCCAAGATTTACTTCATCACGTACTTTCTGTGCTTGTTCAATTGTTGATTCGTATGAGAGTTGGTATTCTTTTTTTGTTTTAGGCAAGTTTGAAAAATTGGGACAATGAACTAGAACTAAATCAGTCCCACCAACTTTGGCAAAATCCTTTGCAGCCTCAATATTTCGCCCATTGGGATTTAAGTGAAAATGGTTGTCAAGAATTGGTCCGCTCCATACTTCTTTTGACATGAAAGCCACCTAATGAATAGTCAGAAATCACCCGACTAATTTTCCTGCTGAAATAATCTTTTCACGTAGCACGACGGCTGACATAGCAACCAAATTTGGATGCCGCGCCCCAAGAGCAACGGCCTTTCCATTGGGCCAAAGAAGTAGTTCAAGTTCATGCCGTTCATCGTTAATGCGAATACAACCAAGTTGTTCATCAGATTCAACTTCCATCGGCGCAAGTGCACTTTCAAGTCCGGTAAAATCAATATTTTTTGAATAATCAAATGAGGCCATGATTGGACCCAATTCTGTGCTTAGTCCTGAGTCATCACGATTTAATTGCAATAATACTTCCTTGGCGGCAGATCTTGCTAATTCAATTCTTTTTGTACCATGAACAACGATTCGCCCGTCAACATCAATCAATATCGTTGCCTTAGGAGCTTTCAATTGCACCAAAACAAAAGTTCCTGACTTTCTACCTTTTAGTTTACTCACAACATCGTCTTGCGAGACTGGAGTTTGATGGGTAAAGCGAAATAACTGATTTTCAACACGAACGTCTGGGGCATTTGAACTCATTCTTCTTCCTCCGTTAATTGGCTCTCGGCAGCCACACTTGAAGGGTTCTCCGGTAAAGTGAGTGAATCTTGGATTTTCTCAACTTTTTCACAATTATCAAGCGATTTGACAATTTCACTCCTTCGTGCAACATGGTGTGGAACAAGCATTGTAACATCAGATGTACCATTTTTTTCACGTAAATCGGCCAGTGCGCCTCTCAATCTGCTTGCCAAGCGAGAATCCCGGCGTTGGTTCAATTCCTCTCCATTCCTCAACTCTTGTTCATACCACCATGCACCAGAGAGTGCACCGGCTATGAATAATTCAGCACCCATGCCAGGTGCAGGTTTACTAATTGAGGCTAATTTCAAGTGTAATTTACGGTATCTTCCCCTTTTAAACAATACCTTCAATAGACGCCAAGGATGAGTGATTCTAGTCGCTTGGTCCTCCAACCAAACCACCCATTCATCATCTTCAGCAGTTGGTTCAATCCAATAAATAGGGCGCTCATTTTTCTCCGCAAGGCGATGTATTCTTCTTGGCTCGGGGTCAGGAAAATTTGGCCCTTTAATGTCCTCAAGAAGGTCAAGTGAGTCAAGATATCTCCCTGTCAATCCTCCCGACATAAGAGCACTAGCGAGGTTAATTCCCGGACTATCTTTTTCAGCAATTTCTTCCTCCAACCATATCTCAAGTTCTTCATTAGTTGCCAAGAATGCCGTGCCATCCCAATTTACTCTAGGCCGTAAATGCAAAGGATAAACAACACAAGGAAGTACTCCATGCAAGTAAATTGAGCCGCCATCTGGGTCATCCCAGCGATAATCAGACCACTCAAGAGGGTCCACATCAATCACCTTCAACTTTCATTAACCCAGTCGCGAAGTGCATCAACAGACCAGCCTTGGTCGAAATAACCTTGGATTTGTTCTTCAGTCCATTGCGGGAATTCTTGTAATGCTTGCTGCATTTCAGGAGAGGCTCCTGCGCCGGCTTGAGGAGCAGATTGAAGTGCAGGGAAATCCTTTACCTCCTCTTCGTCGAGGTATTCATCATAGAAATCTTCGCCACCTTCGCCGCGGTTTCTCAGTACAAGCACAACCACTACTACACCCAATACTACGACAAGTATCCCTACAATAGCAAGGATTAGCATTAATGTTCCTTCACTCTCATCGGCAACAGATTCTGCAACACTAAATTGCTTTCCAGCATTTAATCCATGCCACAATATCTCACCTGTTTCATTATCTTCAATCTCATAATGTACAGAAGTTGTCGCAGTAGTAAATGCTTCAAGTGAGATAGACTCAATATACTTACCACCTACTTCTATTATTGGTGTTGTGACGGTCATTTCCTTTTGCCGTGTACCACCGACATTTGAATATATGTCAAGAGTGATGTTTCCGGCAGTATTTCCAGTATTTGTCAATGTAATATCTAATTCCATTTCCTGACCAACTGCTGGAGGGTTTGGATACATTCGCACATCGTTTTGGCCAATTGACCACTCTGCTTGCTCGTATACCACCTCATATTGGCTTGTCTGGGCTGCTTCAAGTCCGAGAATTGGTGTCCCAAATGAACCGCCTCCACTTACTCCAAGTCCTGCTGAATCTTGTCCTGATATCCAAAATTGGACCTTTACTCCATCCAGTTGAGTTCTACCGGGGAGTTCATCGACAGGCCATAGGTCAACACAGTTTGCCCTTGCAATAATCAAATCACCAGTACCAGTCAATTCAAGATCTGATGAAAGGTTGTCTGCTCCAAATTCCATAACATAATATGACCATGTATTTCCTGCTTGGAAGAAATTCCAATTTACTTTTATTGCACCTGCATCAAGTTGTTCACGCTCAGTTACCATAACAGTAATATCCACACAATGAATCGTTGAAGAAGGAAGGACTCCAATATCTAAAGTATCTCCACTTGCATCTTTGACTGACCAAGTATTTGGGGAAACTGAAGGAGGATTCCCATCAACCTTGATACTGAAAGATTTATGCTCGGTCAAGGTCGCATCTGTCGCACCCGCAGGTAGATCAATCAGTTGGAAGGTGTAGATGTATTCGTTAGTAACTGAAGGCATAGTCAAAATAATATTGAATTGCCCCCCAGTAAAATTGTGAACTGTGGTTTCGCCCTGTTGTTGCCCATATCCTTTAATTGGATCAGCAGTGGCAGTTTGGCGAGATATTTCGAGGTATAATTCTGTTTCAGGATTTACAACGAGGTCAGGCCATCCATCAACAAATGCATATTGGCCAGCAAAAGTAACTTCATCTCCCAAGAAAACGAATCCTTGAGATGTAGATAATTGGAAATCGAAGATATCTTCAGTCACTGGATTTACATTATCAGTAAGGGAAAGAGAAGTGGGGAAATCAAGTAGTATTCCATCACTATATATCCACCGTTGCTTATTCCTTCCACCGGTTTCAGTTAGTACTGTAGAAGGATTACTTGGGTCAAGATCTTTCACTCTAACCTGTGGGGTCATCACACCACTTGCAGTAGGTACATTCCAATCAATTTGTAACGGTATACTTAACTTATAATCAGATTCAAAAGGATCCACGAGACGCCCGCCATCCATTCTAAGCATCTGAACTCCTTCGCTTTCATTTGATTCTTCAAGCACATGAATCCAATCGCTATCAACAATCAATGTATCATTTCGCGGGAAGTAAGTAATTACCATGTCATCAGCGACACCTGGATTCAAATCAATTTCAAAGTATTGAATATCTCTCCATCCATTTGCATCACGACCTTCAACCTCTAGGTTGTATGTATTTCCAGCGTACATTGTACGTTGTTGGTCTGTGAAACGAAGCCCTTCATTGTCGTAAATATACAAGTTTTGTAACTCAGGTCCCTGAGAAGACATGCCGACATAAGTGATTAAATCATAATCAAATCCAGAAACTCCACCATCAATAGGATTGCCGGCAAGGTCGGTTCCACTTACAAAAATACTGACTTTACCAGTAGGGTCACGGCCTAAGTTTGCATAATCATTTATTTCCGCCTCATAGAATTCAGTTGCAGTTGCAGTATCACATGGGCTTGGATGCTCTTCACAATACATAGTAATTTGCTGATATTCACTTTCTTGTGGAATACTATCCCCATTAGCGTCATGGTCATACTCTACCCAATAATTTAGTATCAACACTTCAGGAGGAATTGGCATATCTTGAGCCTCAACTCTGAATAATTGATTTTGATGCGGTTGAATCCATGTGTCGTCAAGTAATACACGCCAAAATATTTGGTTCTCAAAGACAGAGATATTTACCAAGTTCGGAGCAAATGTGTCAATTGTTAAGTGGAAAGGAATTGCACAATCAGCATCTGGATTGTATTCGGAACCCGGACACATCAATCCCCCTTTATCGTATCCAGTCATACGAAAACGGTAATCTGCACTACCTGATGCTTCGGAGCCAAGGTCAACTGACCAATTGAAGTCACCACCGATTGGCCCTGACATATTTGCGATTTCTACCCACTCATAAGTGATATTCGCGGGGATTGTATTATTCATTTCCTCAATTTCAACTGCGAGGAAATATGCTGAAGGGTCAGGTGAAACATCTAAATCTTCAAGACGAACGCTACCTACAAGATTGATCATTTGATTGCTTCGGCCATCGGTAAATGATTGAGATTCGCCAGCACTATTTTGCACATCAAGCGAAAATATTCCTGCATCATTTTCAACTGCATTCCCTCCAAATGGAGCAAGAGTTAGTCCTGCAGGAAGGCCTTCAACTCCATTTACGGCAACTAAGCCAGCAAATATTCGTACTTCAGGAGTATCTTCCCAATTAGTATTAACAACAAATCTCCAAGTAACCTCCTTTCCTCCTGTAATATCAACTGCGGATGAAGATTGGAGGGTAATTAAGTCAAGTGGGTCATTAGTTTCGGTAAAGCCACCAAAGTCTGAATATGACAACTGTACTGAACCAGAAGATGATTCAAGACGAAGTGTACAATCTTGAAGAGTACTTCCAGTTCCACCATCGACAACATGAGTTGTAATGGCTTCGTAAATGGTGCCATCCGGATAAAGTCCTACTGGGTTGCCTTGAAGAGAAATTGTACTATCATATCCTGCAGAAGTTATTACATTCAAATTTGAAAGATTTAGGCCACCCCCGCTTCCAGCACGAACTTCAATTGGGACACCAACAGTTCCACCAGAACTAACTCCAAGGGCTACTCCTTGATTCAATTCCCGTACTAATCCATGACTTGCAGCAAGGGTTTGCTCTAAGTCATACAGGACATTAAGGTCAACCATTCTAACTGATGAACCAGTTGAGGCATTATCATTGCTTACACCAAAATGAATTGAAATCCAATCATTTCCATAAACATCGGTATGGCTAACTGCGACCATTGGATTGTCAAGTAAACTTTGGATTGCTGCAGTAAAATCAACATAGTCTACCGATGCTTCAGGGAGCCAAATGGAGAAATTATCGAAACTACCAAGAGATACTTCTTGTCCTGAACTTGTCAATACTAAGTCAAAACCTTCACTGGCATTTGACAATGAAGATACCGAATTGCTATCCATAGCGAAACTACCTGTTATTACATCCGCATTTACTGGCATCATAAATGTCGCACCTTGCCCAGTACCGGCTGACCCAAGAGTCACTGTGCTTGTTGGAGTTGCGTAATTAATCTCGTTTGTTTTGCCACCCCAAAATTCTGACTGACGCCCGAAACGGCCAAATGCTGGCTCGTCAAAACCCCATTCTATGTCACCATCTCCAGCAATATCAATTTGGACTTGAGTTGGATTGAAGCCAAATTCAAGATCAAACCAAAGACCATCAGCTGCACAAGAACCACTGTATGAGAGAGTTGCTCTAAATGAAAAAGATGGCGTTAGTAAGTCCTCCCATTGATTATTAGTTAGGTTGAGTTGTTCTCCATTTGGCAATACTATTTGGATAGTAGGTATTTCTGAACAGGAATCAGTAACAATTGGTTTGATTGCCGTTATTGGATATTCTAGTCGTTGTATTAATGCGGGAGGGTTATAATCATTTGACAAAATCGTTGGAGAATATAATAATGGAATATCCATGCCTGGTGAATTCCACACCCCATCTTGTACATCCATCGCAATGATAGAAGTTGTGTCATTAAAACCACTTCCGAGGCGCGAACCCATGCTAAATCCGTGTAATGTTGGAGTTGACAGACGATTAACACCTGAATCAAAATTAAAACGGAGATTAATAGCAGGGTAGTTACTCGCATTAATATCCCATAATTCAATTATTGAACCGGATAGGCTAGACATTTGGTTTCCAGCATTATCTAAGACAATGTTTCCGGTGTTTGGCTCCATAATATCGATTGTCAAGAAATTTGTAGGGGTTGTTTCAGATTCAATAAGTAATATTCCATATCCATCAGGGAATCCGGGATAAGGGTGCACACGAGGTGCAATATTCTTTACATCCATCCATCCACTTTGAGGCAATGGGCTTCCAAGGCGGAAGTCATCAATAAACCATCCTGGCATACTGTCATTTACTGGGTTGCCAGTATGAGTATTTCTTTCAAGAACGAAACGGAATTTGACAAAGCGCCCAATATGTAATTGTAAATTGACTGCGAGAGTGGCCCATCCGGTTGGATTCAATGCAGAATCAACACTCGTACCACCAAGAGCATATTCATTTGTTGCAACGCCCTCACAACCAGATTGAATCTTCCCATTTCCAGTTCCTTTTTGATATAGCCCCGACCCGAAACCAATTCCAGATGAATTAGACATATCAAATGGCATAACTACAGGAGGGCCCCAATTCTGACCATTTGATGAATTTAATACTTCTAAATATGCGCAATCATAATACATATTATTCGTTGTTGGACCACTAGTAGTTGAATTATAAAACAAACTGTGATATGAAGCAAAGCGTGCAATAAATCCTGTACTCTTCACTTCGATAGCGGGAGATTCCATGTCATAACTAAAAGTTTGTTGAGGTTGATCATCGGTATAGTTGTCATCAAAGGCATTGGTACCCCAACACTCTAAACCAGAGTTGCAGTTACTTGCAATAATATTCCCACCATTGAGAATACCGTGTTCCCAAGAGCCACCTGGTAAGGGCACACCTGCTGAAAATCCACCAGTGGTTTGTTCAAAGTCAGTTGTAAAACCATTTGAAAGTAAACTTACAGATGCGTCATTGTACGTAAAATCTCCAAGGTTTGAATAATTTGTCATTTGATTGTTGTAATTTGGGTCCCAAACATATTGAGTATTGGAGTCAATACGTGAGTGTTGGTCATGAACAACCATGGAAGTGGAAACCTTCATTGTTGCACTTGTCACAGTTTCATCATCAGGCAACTCAATGATTCCATCAATATCATTGCTATAGGTAGTTGAATCTCTTATCTCAATAATTACGCTATCGTTACCAGTTGAAAAAGTAGTTACAGTTGCCGCACCTGCAAGGGTACTGAACATCATCACGGCAACAAGGGCTATAGCTGGAAAAAAGCGGTTTTCATTTCTCATTTGGCTCACCATCATAGGGTATCCTACGACATGCCCAAACCGCCCCTCCATTAAACCCCATCGGCTTGACGGCTAAAAAGCCCATTCCAAACAGCAATTTAATGCTATTACTACTAATAATTTATGATAATAATGTGCCGAGATTTAGCCAACTTCTACTATTCTTAATTCATCCCAAATTGCATTTACTATTTCCTCTAATCCACCAATATCCTTCTCGTTTTCTTCCAGTCGTCTCAAGTCGGCAACTGTTGTCGGGTGATTCGGCCCAATAATATCACAATCTTCAGGTCCTGTACTTATTTCAAAGGTACCTAAAGCCTGCGCCATGTGAATAATATCTACTTTATCCAAAGCCAATAATGGACGTAATATTGGCCGCTCACTAGATCTTTCTACTGCACCGAGATTACCAAGAGTTTGTGAAGACACTTGCCCGATATTTTCTCCAGTAATAATGTGGGTCGCACCAACTTCTTCAGCCAACCGGTTTGCCATTACATTTAGTAATCGTTTCATGTGGACAAAATAATCTCTATGCATTTTTTTATCGGTAAATAGTGAAAGTGTGTCTCCAATAGGAATAACGAATAACTCCTCTACTAGATTACTATTTTTTTGAAATAATTTCTTGTTGTTGCTTAGTTGGCGCAAACAAGAAATAGTTTTTCTCTCAGCCTCGTCACCAGTTAAGGGCTCAAGTGAACCATGCAGTGGATAAATAATCCACCCTTGAGCAAGCATTCTTGCAACTGCCACCGGCGAATCAATTCCCCCTGAAACAAGGGCAACTGCAACTTTAGTGCCCGAGGCGCCTGGACTGCGAACCTCGTCGCCTTTGATTTGCTGAGTTGGCTCAAGCCCCTCATGCAGCACACCATTTACCTCTCGCATGATTTGAGGGTGAAGTGACTTAGACAAGAAACCCTCGGCTATTGAGGAGCAATCAATTTCAAAGAGGACCACCTCATCGGATAATTGATGGCGATGGACTACTTTAGCAGAGAACCAGTGACTTTAGCAGAAGAAGTCTTTCCTGGAGACACAAATGCATACGGCACTTTGTTTGGTGGTCGCTTGATGGGCCTTATGGATAAAGCCGCGGGATTCTCTGCATCAAAATACGCACATAGAGAGTTTGTGACAGCAAGCGTTGATACTCTCGAATTCATTAATCCTGCACGCCAAGGAGATATTATTGAAGTTGTAGGCCGGGTGGTTTTTACATCAACTCATACTGCTGCTTGCAAAGTAAATGCCTACGCCCTTTCAAAGTCTGATTGGGAACGAAAAGACATTTGTTCAGGTTATTTTTTCATGGTTGCAATAGATGCCAACGGTAGACCGGTTCCAATCCCTCAATTCGAGCCATCAACGACTGAGGAAAAAAAGGAATGGGAACTAGTTGCGACTATCCGTCAACATTTACTTGAACATAGGCATTCAAAAAATGACTAACTCCCAAAGCCTTGAGGTATGAAGGACTCGCCGGCGGTTTGATGACCGTCCTTAATGTGGCCATGATTGGCACAGATGAACTAGCAAGAGAGATTGCTAAACCAAGTGACCAAAGGGATGTGCACACATATGTATTCAAGGAACAAAGTGCATCTGGAGATGTAAGAATTATTTCAATTATTAGACCTGCAAAATTCCCAGAGAGACTACCCCCTCTACTTGCAGCATTGAATGTTGGACGTGCAGGGATTCTCGAAGTAAACAAAATAGACGGAGTATTTGGTGAAGCAGTAGTTGCATTTGCCAGCGCAGGTATTGACAGAGGAATTGTTGTAGTGAACCCCCCTTCCGGTGAATGGGTGGATGAAGCGCAAGTGAAAATGATGGTAAAACAAGCGGGTTTAGAAAAGTGGATTTTTGTAGATAATGATGGAATAGGGTTACGCAATAAATTATATGAAATAATGGATGAGATTGCTGACAGGCTTCAATCTGATGCAGAATCAGCTCTTGTGGTGCCAGTTGACCAACACTTCAATGTAAAGGGAATTGGATTAGTTGCAATCGGCTATGTGCAATCTGGTATTTTGAATGTTCATGATGAGTTATTCTTACTTCCTGCCGGTGGAAAGGGAGACGCAAAATCACTCCAAGTTATGGATGATGATGTGAAAATTGCAACTGCTGGTGATCGTGTAGGGATTGCACTCCGCAATGCAAAGGAAGAGCATCTTAGCAAAGGTTCATTGATTGTCCACCCACCAATAAATGATAAAAAAACCAACACAGTTGTTCCTTTGGCACTGATTACTCAGAAAAGAAGTTCCTTTGTGTTAAGTCCTTCTCCATTTCAAAAAAGACAATTAATCGTAGGTGATATTTGCCATATTGCAATAGATTTGCAATTTGCAGTGGGGCGAATAGAAGCAATTGTGCATAACCTAATATCTGTTGAATGGGATTCACCCATCCATGTCCGAAGAGACAATTCTGCTAATGCACTCTTGTGCCAACTTGATACTAAACCACGCATCATGGGCGCCGTGCATGAAATTGAATCACTTGAATGAATATTACCAATCTACACCTTTGAGCATCCTGTAGTATTAGTTAGGCAATAATATCATTCTCCTCTCCTGATTATTGGTTTAGTTTTGGTTTGTTTTGGATTATTATTTAGAGCAATAACGAGTGAAATGGATGCAACTATTTTTGTAAAAAATGCCTGTTTCGGCTATTCTTCAAGGGTCGCCATTTTGCCGCATTAAACCACTGATTAAGGGCAGAGTTCATATTGGGTAAGATTTCCTCCTACTTTTGGGATGCACGAAACTGAGCAGTTACTGACTCTCAGTGACGGAGGGGATGTTGAGATTTTCTCCGCTCTGAAGATGGCCGGCTTTGAGGGTCGCGTCAAGGGTATATTGTGCGAACGCGAGTTGCTATTAGAAAGACGCACTGGGCATACTTTGCATTTGGATTTATCATCTATCGCCCGATTAAAGCATCATCATACTTCATTGCTGCCAAGATGGGTGCTAATTATTGGATTATCATCAATATATGGGGCTTGGAGAGTCTTTATTGGGCAACCAGCAATTGCACTTCTTTCATTTGGGATTGCAGTATCCATTATGTTCTTCCTTGGCCGCAGGCCAACAATTACAATTGATACTTCTTCTGGTGATTGCCATATCATTTATGCAAATGATGCTTCATTAATGCGATTAACCTATCTTACCAAAAGATTGCGAAATGGATCGACATTGAAAGATGCAAGAATTGGCCTTGAATTGTTAAAGCGAGAAAATGACTACCCATCAACTACACCAATCGAAAACAGTTTATTCGCGGCAACAAAGCCTAATATTGAAACTCCCTCTGCTTTGAGTCAATTTTTGCAAAGTAACACTGAAAATGAGGTCCCCTCAGCGGAATTATTACCTGCATGGGCTGCTGAAAATTCGGGCGAGGGAATAATGTTGAATGAACCAACCTTCACCGAAGCAACAACTCCTGTCTTGAATCAACCGGAATCAACCCGACGGGCAATAGTGGCTCGCCAAGAATTGAATGCTCAGATACCACATCAAGACCAATTGTACAACCCGTGGGGTCAGCATAACAGTCAGCCTTTAGCAATGCAACAACATGATAGAGATAACCATCAGATTAACAATGTAGGCATGGGAATGAATGCGCAACAGACTCAGAATTACAGAAATAATTCTTATCAAACTCAGCAATCAAATAGAATGAATCCATCACCCCATGGCCTATTAGCAGCAAGTAATCAAATGCAACAACCTAATGAAGCAAATGATATGTTTGCAGAAGGAGGTATGTTCGGTGATGGGGGCATGTTCGGTGACGGGGGCATGTTTGACGAACCAAACCCTACCGAAACACCCATGCCTTGGGATGAGCCTATGCAACAAAATGCACTTCCAAATCATGCTTTGCCTCAAAATCACCTTGATAATAATTTTAACACGCCAATAGGCAATCCTGGCCAAGGAGGATTCCACAGTACTCGTTGGCAGGAGGGAGATACTCGACAACCCCCCGTATCCTCTATTGAGATGATTAGACGCGCCCAAGGCGAATTACCGCCCGTTAACTCTGGGGCATTACACCCACATGTAAATCAGCAGCCTCAACAAAGTTACTCAAACCAACCTATTTCTACACCAGAAACACCGACCTTCCTCACTAGTTTCCCTCCCAAACTTGAACATGGGCAAAGACAAAATGATTTGGTCGGATTCTCAACTGAAAACTCAAACGCAATAATGATTGAAGAACCGGAAACTGCACCAATACATAATATACATCAAACTGGGCTAGTTGCTGGCGCTAGATTAAATCAAGATGAAGGGGTTATTGAAGCCGAAATTTCCAGCGAAGGAGACCCACTTAGTGCATTCCCAAGGATGAAGAAGTTGGCTGCAAGCCGAGCACCGGGTAGTGGAAGATTGAAGTTTCGATCAAGTATTCTTCGCCGCAATAAAAGTAGTTCCGGCATTAGGAACATGACATTACCTACGATAAGTGGTGTTGTAACCAAGTTGTCATCTGCACGACGACGAATAATGAGACGGAGTGCAGAGAGAGGAGATGGATACGCACAAGTATATGGAGATCCAGATGGGTATGCTGGAGACCATTACGCACAAGAGAATTTTCAAACTGGTCAATCTTTGCGAACAATAAGTGACCAAGCATACCAGGCTCAAATAAAAAATGATATTCAACGGCTAAGTGAAAATAACGGAGGTAATTTGGATGATGAGACGCTCCTCAGAATGCTTAGGCATATTAGCGAGGATGAAGTTGCTCAGCAGCAATATTTCACTGCAGGACCGGAAGTGATACCCACCTCATTTAGTGAACTGTCATCCACTACTGAAAAGGCAGAACGTAGCAACGATATACCTGGTCTCACACGTATAGATGGGTGAAATAATTTCTCCTAATCATTTGAAACCAACCCCTATCAGTGAATTGTAATTATACAATTACTGAGTCATTAGAATCAACTTTAGAATGTAATTCTACCCATTGAGCAATTCTTGAGATAGCCTTCTTTCCCTCGGGAATAAATGGAATGAAACCCATCCAAACATGAACCATTTCCGCCCAAACATCAACTTCCAATTCCATTCCGGAATTACTTGAAAACTCTTTAATTCGTAGAGTATCGTCCAATAATATCTCTCTATCTCCAACCATAACCAAAGTTGGAGGTAAACCTGAAAAATCGCCAAACAAAGGAGAAACTCGCCAATCCTTCGTATCAATATCAACACAATACAGACTAGAGTACATTTGCAATATTCTCGGTGTGAGGAAAGGGTCGCGTTTTTTGTGAGTTTCTATTGATTCACCAGAAAGAGTAAGGTCTGTCCAAGGTGACATTAATACACAAGTAGCAGGTAATTGTCGACCGCTTCTCTTCAAATCCATCATTAATGCCAAACTTAACCCACCTCCTGCTGAATCTCCTGCCAAAATAATCTCCTTATCGGGGTTTGCTGAGACAATTGCGTCCCAAGCACTCCCTGCATCATCAAAAGCAGCAGGAAATGGGCACTCTGGTGTGAGACGGTAATCTATCCCATAGGACACAATGGACATTCTTTTAGCCAAATTTGCAATGAGGGCGCGATGCGTGGTTCGCGAACTTCCAAAAGAATACCCACCACCATGCAGATAAACCATTATTTGCTTTTCATTGAGATTCTTCTTTGGAGTAAACTTGGTCCCAGGTATGCCTCCAAAGTCACATCTCTCTCGTTTTACACCAAAGGGTGGGATTCGCCCCGGTAGTGAGGCGGTATCAATAAAGAAGCGAAGTAATAAAGCACCGGGATGAAAAATGCGATAAAAGATTTGAGTTGGACGTAATATGAACCAACGCATTAGTACATTACGAACGCTCATTATTGCACCTTCCAAATCATCTATCCCAGTAAATCTTCATGCATATCGATATATTGAATGGTAATATTTCGCGAGAGGAAATCTTCCTCATCCATTATTCTTCGATGTAATGGAATTAGGTGCTCAACCCCGACTAAACGAGTTTCTTCAAGTGCAGTACGCATCCTTGCAATCGCTTCCTCTCGAGTAGCCCCCCAAGTTAGAAGTTTAGCAAGCAAACTGTCAAAACAACCAGGCATTTCATATCCAACATGAGCATGTGTGTCACAACGAATGCCATAACCTGAAGGAAAGTGACAATCCCATAATTTTCCAGGAGATGGGTTGAAATTAGCGGGATCTTCCGCATTAATACGGCACTGAATGGCATGGCCCTTCCATGAAATATCTTCTTGACTTATCGGCAATGACTCACCTTGGGCAATTCGGATGCCGAGTTCAACTAGATTGTATGAAGTAATCAATTCGGAAACTGTGTGCTCAACTTGGACTCTTGGATTGACCTCAAGAAAGAAAAAATTACCATGCACATCGCGCAGGAATTCAAAAGTTGCTAAGCCTTTGTAGCCAACACTTTCAGCTCCATTACAAACAAGGGAACCAATTTCTGCTCTTACTTTATCGTCTAACCATGGCCCTTCTTCGACCAATTTTTGATGGCGCCTTTGAATTGAGCAAAATCTCTCTCCGAAATGAATTGCCTTTTTGCCATCACCCAACACTTGAAACTCAATGTGTTGTGCCCCTTCAATGAATTTCTCAACAAATACACGATCATCCCCAAATGCACTCCTTGCTCTACTTTGGCAAAGTTTCAACGCACCCTCAAATTCACTTGATTCAGAAACTACTTGCATTCCTATGCCACCGCCACCTGCTGCTGCTTTTATTATCACGGGATAACCGATAACATCGGCTAAATCACTTGCTACCTGAGCCGAAGTTATAGGTTCCGATGATCCTTTAGCAGTAGGTAATCCAACTGCTTCCATTGCCTTTCTAGCTTCTATTTTATCTCCGAGGAGAGTTATGACATTACTGCTTGGGCCAATAAATGTAATTCCCTCTTCTTCTAAGCGTTTGACAAAGGAGGCATTTTCTGCAAGGAAACCATATCCTGGGTGAACCGCGTCGGCACCAACTGCTTTGGCTGCTTCAACAACTGCTTCAATATCTAAATATGATTCCAATGGATTATCACGGTATATTGGATAGGCAATATCTGCAAGCCTTACTGGCAGCGACAATCGGTCCTCACGGCCATGAATAATGGCGACATCAATCCCCATATCTCGCAAAGCCCGCAATACCCGCAAAGCGATTTCTCCGCGGTTGGCAATCAAGACTCTTTTGAATCCCATATTTTGCTTCACACAAAGCCCCTCTATGATAGGTGCGGTTGGAGATTTACACTAAAGGCGCTTTTGGGACAGATTAGAGATTGGCGACATGTTTCTGTTTTTCGGCGGGATTTGGCCGGAAAAAGAGAAAACTTCAATAGTGACGGAACTTATTGCCCTTTATGAGCAGTATAAGTGAAAGGGGAGAGGAATTAGTTTCCGCTTTAGCCGGTAAGGATTGGACTGGCGATGGAAAAGTCATTAATTTGGCAATCGTTGGTTCCAGTTGTTATTATGATTTTTCACTCATCGAAGAACATCTTGATAAATGGGTAGAACGGATTGGTTTTCCAGACTTGGTAATAGTTGGGGGCGCTAGTGGAGTTGATTATTTAGCCGAAAGATGGGCTGATAACAACAATGTGAATATTGCGGTTTTTCACGAGGCTTGGCAAAACCCTCGCCAAGGATTACAAGATTTAGGGAGAGGGGAAGCAGGAAATGAACTTACTCGAAAAATTATTTCATCGGCAACCCACATAATCGCCTTCCCTTCAGCAACAAGTAAATGGACGAGAATAACTATTCAACTAGCAGAACGAGAAGGAATGAATGTTACAATAATTGAATTAAATGAGCAAGATGAAGAATTTGAGGGCGAAACTCTTCGCCCTCCTGGTGCATAATTATATCAATACACTCAAAAACTACAATTGGAAAATTGATTTCTCAATTGAAAATTACACCTTTGCAATCTCTCAAGGCTGAGAATCAGTACACATCGCGAAGATATCTCTTTTCAGCCCTCATGAGAGTTTTCTCAATGAATTCAGTTGCATCAATTTCGCTCAATCCACCATGCTCTTGAGCGATTTGGATAAGTGTATTATGAACATCTTTCGCCATGCGATTCTTATCACCACAAATGTAGAAATAAGCACCATTATCTATCCATTGCCACAATTGTTCACCATTTTCAGCCATTCGGTTTTGAACATATATTTTTTCTGGCTGATCTCTTGACCACGCGGATGTAAACTTGTATAATGTCCCATTATCTAGCCAAGTCTCAATTTGCTCCTTATAGTAGAACTCTGTTTTTTCAGATTGATCGCCAAAGAAGAGCCAGTTTCTACCCTCTCCTCCATCAAACTCTCGTTGCTCAAGGAACGCACGGAAGGGTGCAATACCGGTACCAGGACCTACCATAATAATGTCCTTACTAGTATCGCTTGGCAAAATAAATGATTTTGTAGGGGACATAAAAACCCTAATTGGTGTATTATTCACTTCAACAGCATCAGCCAAATAAACGGTACAGAGGCCACCGCGGGAACGTCCATGGTAATCATATCGCACAATACCAACCGTCAATTGAACTTCGCCAGGATGGACATCCATACTGGAAGCAATCGAATATAAACGCGGCTTTAGTTTATCGCAAAGACTCAAAAATTCTCCAAGTTCATGCAGCAAACCAAACTCGCTAATGACATCAATATAATCTCTTGACCAAATGTAGTTTTCCATTGCATCAGCATCTTTAACTAAATTTGCAACAATTGATGAAGGGTCCCCACCTGCACTTCCAGGTGCATATCCTTCGGGCCAATTTCCTGACTCACCGTCCCATTGCCATTCAGCTTCATTACTTTCACCAACTACAATTCGAACCCGCTTTGAAATCCGTGATTTGACCATTCCAGCAAGAGGAGAGATTTTATCTGCGAGTGATTGAATAAATTTCTTATTAACCCTATGAATTTCAACCTGAGTTTGCAAAACCTCACGCAAAGGTGCTTCGCCACTTGGTCCTGTTACCAAATCATTTCCATCCCACCCAGTAACCTGCAATAACTGCTCAACTGAGTGCGGAGGATTTTCAGCAAAAACTCCTAGCGCATCGCCAACTTTGTATTCCATCCCACTTTTGGGCAGATTAAAGACAAAATGGCGTGTTTCCTTTGAGGCACCAGGGCCATTTAGTAGAGTGTTTTCAGTAATATTTGACAAATAGGGTTCCTTTGCTGAATATTGTCCGGCCATTTGCATCACCACCAAGACTTATGCCTCGTTATCTTCTCCCACTTTGCTATGGTTTATCAACACGATGGGGAGGGGTAATGCTATGCGATTTGACTTAGGTTATGGATTTTTTAAGGCTAATTTATTCTAATGCAAAGAAAAAGTTGCGAGTTTCTCAAGAGTAGTGTTCAAACCGCATGACCTCATGGATAGTGCATGAGCCGAGTCGGTTTTCAACTCCTCGGAACTGGAAATGCATTTTTGCCTCAAGGAAGACTCCATTCATTACTATTAATTGACGACAAAATACTCGTTGATTGCCCACCTACTGTAATTGCTAGCCTCAGACAAGCAGATATTCCTTTGAGCGATATTTCCACCATACTTTTTACCCATTGGCATGGAGATCACTGTTTTGGATTCCCTTTTTTCTTGCTTGAGCGCAAGTATATTTCAGACCGTGCAGGAGAATCAAAATTATGGATTTACAATCCAAAAGGAGGAAAGAAAAAGTTGTCTCATTTGTGCGATTTGGCTTACCCTGATTCCTTAATTGACAGTATTGAAGATCGTTGTTCATTTTTGGAGAGTGATTCAGGTGCCATATTAGGGGTAAATGGATGGACATATGAGCGCTTTAAAGTTCTCCACGATGAATGTGTCGACCCACATGGATATGTACTATGTCATGAAAGTGGTTTTACAATAATGCATACCGGTGATAGCGGACCATGCGAGTCAATCGAAAGTCGCGTAGAAAGTTGTGATGTCGTTGTTATTGAGATGGGGGTCCCAGATTCGGTTGAAACTGAAAATCACTTTTCACCTAAGCGATTAACTACACTTGCTACGAAATTTCCGAATACAATCTTTATTGTCACCCACACCTATATCGATGACCCTCATTCAGGGAAATCACCAATTATTACAGCAGAATTACCACACCTCCCTAGTAACTGTACTCATGCCAGCGATAATATGAAATGGGAATGGGAAAATGGGAAAATCGAAATGGTGTAATCGGAATTTGCGCAATTTGCTATTCTTTACAAACCAAAGATTTGTTAGAAAAATAAAGGTTTTTGTTAGAAAAATATAGATTATTATATCGTCACGGGCAAGAGTAAGCGCCGAAAATCCAGCAACCGAAGTTTTCCGCGCACTAGTGGTTTTTGATGTGAAAAAGAAACTTCAATTTGCAATAATTATTGCCTCTTTATTATTGGCAAATTGTGAATTCAATGTTTCAATGTTCAGACACTTCGGCGGCATTTTTCAAGAGTAAAAGTTATTGGACCGCCAAAAACGAATTCCGGCGAAAATCTTTATCTGCGGGGTCTTTTCTTACATTTTTACCGCTTGGTTCATATACTCTCAATTGAAACCTATTGGTAATCTATTACTTAATGAAAGTGAGTGTTTTGCTTCCCTCCTGCATAGTCCTTATTACCATCATACTTTCTCGTCCTCTTTGCCGCGCCACCATGAAGGGTTGGCGGGGGTTCAAATCATAGAACAGGACATATTTCAACCGGAGTGTAATAAAATGAAGGATAATATTTTCGCCGATATTATTGACACCAAGGGTCTCTTCATTGACAAAGAAGTTCTTCGCCACACTTACAAACCATCCAAACTCCCTCACCGTGACGAAGAAGTAAAAATAATGCGCTACAACCTCGTTGAAGCACTGAAAGGCCACATTCCTTCTAACATGATTCTATATGGAGTGAGTGGAGCAGGTAAAACCGCAGTTACTCAGTTCATTTGTTCTCAGCTTGAGGAGATGGGGCAAAATATTGACCGATTTGTCAACCCCGTTTTCATCAATTGCAGGAAGATAGATACTCAATATAGAGTGTTAGCCCATCTTGGAAATTCATTACTTGAGGATTATGAAAATGACGACATACCCTTCACCGGTTGGCCCACTGATAAAGTGTTTTCAGAATTAATTCGAAGAATGGATCGCCTAGGTGGAGTGCACATTATTGTTCTTGATGAAATTGACCATCTCGTAAAAAAGAGTGGAGATGACCTTCTATACAACCTTACTAATTTGAATGCTGAACTGAAGAAAGCAAGATGCAGCGTCATCGGCATTTCAAACGACCTGAAATTCACCGAGTATCTTGACTCAAGAGTACAATCACGACTCGGTCAAGAGGATATTATTTTTAATCCTTATAATGCAGCTCAACTTCAAGATATTTTGCGAATGCGGTCCAAAAAAGGTATTTCAAAGGGTGCTTTAGGAAAGGGTGTTATTGAATTGTGCGCAGGCATGGCAGCTCAAGAGCACGGAGATGCAAGAAGAGCTTTGAATCTTCTTCGAGTTTCAACAGAGAAAGCAGAACAGTCAGGCGATACTGAAGTTATTGAACGACATGTCCGAATTGCTCAAAACCAGATTGAATGTGACCAGATTACACCGGTCATTCGTTCTCTACCCTCTCAGCAAAAGTTAGTTTTGTTTGCTGTTCTTAGAAACGAAAAGCATGGACTAAAAAATATTGCAACCGGTGAAGTTTTTGAATTGTATAAACAAGCGTGCAAAAATTTTGGTAGCAATATTTTGACCTCACGCCGAATAACGACCCTCCTAAGTGAACTTGATACACTTGGCCTAATTACTGCAAAAACCGTAAGTAATGGCAGGTACGGCCGCACAAAAATGATTAATTCCTGTATTCCAAACTCGATTGACCCAATGGAAATAATGATTGAAGCTGAGGATATGATGATTGCCGTTGACAACGGAAAATATCGCTTCCAGGCCAAAATCTAGATGCAAAATGCAGAGCAATTATTGCTTTCTTTTTCCATTTTTTGACTCTTAGCCAATATATGTTCGGGCTAAGGTCAATGGTCAGTATCCCCATAGCCAAGTTATGCAGACCCTCAAAGACCTCCCGCAAGAAACTGCGATTGAGCATTGTATTGAGATGAAAAACATTGCCTTAATTGGCATTAGCCCTTTACCAGAATCAGCAAGTTACCAAGACTTGAAGGGAATGCTTGAAAGAGGGTATACCATTCATTTAGTTAATCCAAGTTTAAGTAAAAGAGGAATAAAAATACTTGGCTTAAATGTGTATTCATCGATGGTAGAAATTGAAGATGTTGTTGAAGTAGTTAATTTGCACGTTGCAACTGAAGACGTTGGCAAATGGATGGATGATCTTAGTGAACGCATGGAACGCCATGGAGACATTGGAGCAATATGGTTTGAGCCAAATATAGATCCTGCACAATATCTCGAAGATGCCTATGATTTCGGATGGATGGTAATAACCGAAGTATGCATTTTGAGCGAAATAAAGAAGGCTGATGCTGGACATAATAATGCTGAAATTAGGCCTTAAAATATTGCTTATTTCTCTATGTATTTCCCAATATATCTCCAAAGAATTTTTATTGATTACTATCATTGTGAATAGACAATAACTATTTACGCACATCTCCTGTGTCGCCATACGAACATGTTCGGGGCATTAGATGTAGGCATCCTAACTATGCCAAGTATGAATGGGGCGATATGATGGTCATTGATAACCAAAAACACGAACATTTATCTGCGCAACGATTGTTAATCCAAATACGCTTGCCAGAAGGGCATTGGGCTGGCGATCTCACTCGCCAATTACCTCATGCAGTATTGCGAGTTGAGGAACATATGCCTCTATCCAAGGGAATGGGTACGGCAAAAACCCTCATCAATGGACCGAACATGGACCAATGCCTTGATTTACTTGATAATCATGAGGGAATTGATGAAGTTTCAATATATTCAGCAAATGACACAATGCTAGACCTTAACCTAACAATAAAACGTGGGGGCGGTGGATTCTTGCGAGCGCTTTCTAGAGCTACCGTAGTCCCTAAAACACCTTTTGAAGTAAGAGATGGCTGGGTTGAGTGGGAGTTTTCCACGGACCAGAAACATGCAAGAACCCTCATTGGCGCATTGAAGGTCGGAGACATCCCGCATCGAATCCTCTCTTTTGGCCATGAACAACCAACACGCTTACTCACACCACGCCAGCGTGAAGTTTTTGATTTGGCAGTGCTAGAAGGCTATTATGATTCACCGAGAAGAATTACACTTACTTCTTTGGCCGAAAAACTATCTGTTTCCAAATCTACCGTTTGTGAACTGATTCATATTATTGAACACCGGATTGTTAACGAATTCAGTGATTCAATTCGACGCCGAAGTCCGAGTGAGTGAACAAAATCAACAATTCCATACTGGTATACCCGATGGGGGTTTTCTTACTTGTTCAAAAATCATGGCTAGAATCTACTGGAAATTACTGAAGAAAACTTGCTTAATTTCAAAGAATGCGGTCTTAATTTGAGACCAGATTACCAAAACTAGTAGCAACTATTTTCCTACTTCGCGGAGGCCATGTGATTTCTGAATCAGAAAGCAGGCTAGTAGAGACTTAGTTGAGAATTTCGTACATTTTATGGACCTAGAAGGTGGTGAGCAAACGACCTAATTTTTTAGGGCGGCCAAAAAAACCGCGCATGTTCGGTCATTCTTCAAAAGGGGGGCGCCTTTGGGAGTATCATGACGAAATTACCTGTAACCTTTGATGACTGGGTTGAAAACTTCGGTGAATGGCAAAAGAAAATCGGTTACAACCCCGCTTGGGCAGGTGATTTTGATTTTTGCATTAAATTTGATTGGGACCGTGCCGGAAATGAAATTGAGTTTGGAGATTATTTTGGACAGAAAAAGTGGGAACGCTCTCTTCAAATTCCGCACCAAAATATTCGGGATTCACTTCTCACTCTAATCACCGTTCAAGGCGATACCGAATTTGCCAGTGTTGAGCAACAAAGACACCTACTTGATACCGCACCAACAGAATACGACCGATATGCAGCTGCCCGTATTATGGCGGAAGAGCAGCGCCATGGTTGGCAAATGTGCTACCTGCTAATGACTTATTTTGGCAAGCAAGGTGCACGGGAAGCACAGAAATTACTTGAGCGCAATTCCCAAGATGGAAATCGCCTACTCGGCTCATTTAACCAACTTATCCCACATTGGTTGGACTTCTTTTGCTTCACAATGTTTATTGATAGAGATGGAAAATATCAATTAGGCATGCTATCCACTTCAAGTTTCAAACCGCTCGCAGCAAGCATGGGACCAATGCTCAAAGAGGAATCTTTTCACCTTGGAAGTGGAGCAAACGGACTTCGCCGAGTAGTCAAGGCTGGCATTATCCCCCTAGACTTGCTTCAAAGATACATTAACAAATGGAGTGCAACGGCCTACGATCTCTTTGGAACAGATAACTCAACATCTGCTGAATGGGCATATGTTTGGGGAATCAAAGGGCGTTGGGATGAACGCAAAAAGCAAGAGGAAGGTAAAGACGTAGTTAGGGAGCGCCTCAATGAAGAATCACGCCAACATTATCATGATGAAATTACCGAAGAAATTGAAAAATTAAACGCCCATCTTCCAGAAGGGGCCACACCACTAATTGTACCGAGTATGAAATTCGGCAGAGGCATTGGTGACTTTGCAGGAATGCGATATTCTGTTGAAGGAATTGCATTTGATGGAAATGATGATGAGTGGAATGAATATTTGACCTCAGCCACACCATCCGATCAAGATGAAGATGACCTCAAAGGTTACTTTGAGCAAAAATGGATTGAGCACCGAGAACCAACACGAAAGATGCGTGAATCAGGTATCGGTCAAATTCAATTGTCAAATTAATAATGACAATGATATCTCAGAGGGGTTTCAAGTGATTCCAGTCGCACTATTCGGCATTGATGTCAAACAGTGTGAGGAATTTTACCGCCAACTCCCAGCCCTATTAATTGAAGGTGGAGTATTTGACGAAAAATATGAAGCAATGCTTTATCGAGTTGAAGGAAGTTTATGCTTAGATCATCTTCACAAAATAGATGAATGGGCAGGTTTTCCAATAAGTGCATGGCCTGAAGAAATAGTATGGGAAATATTGATAGCCTTAGCAACTATTTCCTATCCAGATGTTTCACTTATTGAAAGCCTCCTTACTTTAGATGGACTTGATGCTTCAAGACTCTCTCATTGGTTACATATTTTGACAAATGTATATCCAATATATGACAAAGATGCTTGTGCTGGATTACGTAAGTTGGGTTTAGTATGCCCATATGAAGTAACTGATATGGCCTCCTATGGACTCTATGTTTCACTAATTGAAGGAATAAAAGAATACGCCCCCGCAACCGCACTTCCTGAATATTCCCTGCCACGACAACGATTAATCCAATTAGGATTAGCCGCATGGGCAAAAAAGAACTGAAATGTATTGTAATGGTTGAAGTAACAAATTAGTAGAAAAGTCATTTATTCAGCACATTTTCTCACATTATTGGTAATTGATTTCAGTTGATTATTTTCATGCTACCGAAAGTAATGGGTATCAACTACCCCCTGGAGCAACATATAAGGAGGGCGAAATATGACTGGTTCAACTAAATTGAATGTCGCCAATCAACAACAGGGAAGTGCAACATGGATAATCCACCTCAAACTTCTCTTTGTTGCTGTAGCATGGGGGTTAGGCTGGACCGCTGGTCGCGTCATGGCACTCAATATGCCGCCGGTAAGTGCTGCGTGGTTGCGCTATATTATCGCCATTCCATGCTTAATGGCTTGGATGGTTTATCTTGAAGGTTGGCGAGTACCAACGAAGCAAGAATGGAGGAAAATTATTCTAATTGGAATTTTATCCACATTCCTTTATCAAACATTCTTTATGTATGGAATGAAATGGACCGCGGCGGGTGATGCCTCCCTTGTTATCGCCTTCAATCCGCTATTCACTGCATTACTTGCGATTCCATTACTAGGGAACAAAATCACCAACCGACTTGGTTGGGGTTTGCTTTTGGGAGTAGGGGGGATCTTAGTGATTTTCACTCAAAGCCCAAATGTAAACATACCCGCTAATGAACGAATTCTAGGAGATACATTGATTGCAATTGCCGCTTTAGTGTGGGCATTTGCTTCTATTCAGATAAAAAAAGCAATGAATAATCCTACAAGCGACTCTATCAAGCCATTAACTCCCTTAGCAATTACTGTGTGGGCATCTATAGTTGGATTGGCCTTCCTCACCCCATGGGCAGGTGTTGAAACTTACCAGCATGGAATTCCCATAATCGACATTTACACTTGGGCAGCAATAGTATTTCTTGCAATAGGTTCAACTGTGATTTCCTATGTTTGGTTTGCACAAGGAATAAAGGAACTTGGAGAATCATATGCAGCATTATATGTATATCTTGTACCCCCTTTTGGTATCATTTCAGGTTGGGTATTGCTTGATGAAAAACTTGGTTGGTCTCTATTAATTGCATTAATGTTGATAATTGGCGGAGTTGCCCTTGCACAGTCCGAGGCCAAGCAAGAACCATCTCAAACAATAACTGAAAACCTTTGAACTATAACAGTCAGGGCAAACTATGGGGATTCAAACAGTTGCGGTAATTGGAGCCGGCACAATGGGATCTGGAATTGCTCAAATATGTGCTCAAGCAGGATGGAAGACAAATTTATTTGATGCTTATCCAAATAGCCTTACTGCTGGTATGTCACGTATTGATGCTTTTTGGAACAAAGGGATTGCTCGGGGAAAAACCACTCAATCAGAAAAGGATTTGTGGCAAGCAAATTTAAATCCGGTTTCGGATATGGCTGAAGCAGTATTGAATGCAGATTTGATAATAGAAGCAGTCCCCGAAATCCCTAGCCTAAAGCAGGAGATTTTTTCTGAACTTGACCGCCTTGCACCACCACATGCAATTCTTGGCACAAATACCTCAAGCCTATCCATTGCAGAAATTGCTTCGGCCACCTCGCGCCCAGAGAAAGTAATAGGAATGCACTTCTTCAATCCAGTACCAATAATGAAATTGCTCGAATTAGTAAAACATGATAATACAAGTCAAGAAACAATTGATTTCGCCGAAAAAGCGGCTACGGCAATGGGAAAAACCAGTATTTTGGTTAAAGATGTACCTGGTTTCGCCACCAGCCGCCTAGGAGTTGTTCTTGGAAACGAGGCGATTAGAATGCTTGCAGATGGAGTTGCAAGTGCAAGTGACATTGATGCAGCTATGGTTTTGGGTTATCGCCATCCAATGGGTCCACTTGCACTTTCGGATTTAGTTGGCTTGGATGTCCGAAGAGACATATTATTGAATTTACAAAAATCTTTTGATGATGATTCATATGCACCACACCCTCTCCTTGAAGCATTAGTAAGTGAAGGTAGTGTGGGAAAGAAATCCTCCAAAGGAATTTATGACTGGACAACCGGAGAAGCAGTTGATCGGGATGACTTACCTTCCTTTTGAGTCAAACATCTTTGTGAAGTTAAAACTCGTAATTAAGGAAAAAGTAATTCTCCGCACTCGGGGCATTCTGTTCCAGGAATCCATGCTCCAAGCATATATCCGCAGTGAGGGCACATTGAAATTGGTTCGTACTCATCCATCAATATACCCATAGAGGTCAACTATCATTAACCTTTTGATTAATTAAAATCTGGTTTCCTCTTACTCAGAAAGGCATCTACTCCTTCAGAAAAATCAGCAGTTGGGCCGGCAGCCATGATGAGAATTTGTTCATGCCTCAAATGGGTCTCAAAGTCTTGACTTGATTGATTGTCCAATAAATGTTTTGTCGATTCACGAGTATGCTCTGCCAAGCCTCCCCATTTTTTTGCTAGATTAATTGCACTTGGAATTAATTCATCAATGCTTGTTATTTCATCTACTGCGCCGTAATCAAGTGCTTGAGAAGCAGACCAGCGCTCATTGTTTAGAAAAAACTTCTTGGCAATTTGCATTCCTACTAAACGCGGGAGTAACCAGGTAGTCCCGCCATCTGGAGATAGACCAAGGTTTGCGAAACCTGAAACCAACAATGCATTTTCGGAAGCAATTCGAACATCGCAAGCAAGAGCCAAACCAAAACCTCCACCTGCAGCGGCGCCATTGATTGCAGCGATACAGATTTTTGCGCTTTGTCGCATGCGGATTTGTAAGGGGTGAAGTTTACCGGTTAATTTCTCAATAAAATCAACGATTGTGCCATCGTCAATAGTGGCCTTGAATTTGTTTAAATCAGCACCTGCGCAGAAAAAACGGCCACTCCCTGTAATTACAATTGCGCGAATATCTTTATCATCTAATGCTCCATTAACTGAGGAAGAAATTGCATCCATCCCCTGTATTGAAAATCCCTTTGCAGCAGCATCACCCTGTAAGGTAAGCAAAGCAACACCCCCGTCAAAGTCTTGCCTTGACACTAACTCAGCCATACTATTCTCACATCCTAGTCAAACTATACATCATTACAATTAACCTAGGTTTACATTCACATTCTTTACACGTGTGTAAAAGCGCATTGCATCTGCAGATTGCTCAATCCCAATTCCGCTTGCCTTCCAGCCAGTAAAAGCTGTTTGTGGGAAAGTAATTGGATATTCGTTGATACTAACCATTCCGGATTCAATATCTCTTGCCATTCTGTGAGCAAGCCCAAGGTTTTGAGTCCAAACTCCATTTAACAATCCAAATTCACTGGCATTTGCTAATTCCAAAGCCTCTGCTTCAGTTGAGAATGTTGTTACCGCCAATACGGGGCCAAATAATTCTTCTTGAAAGAGAATATCATCCTTGCCAACACTCTTGACAATGGTGGCTTCCATAAATGCACCGGACTCTAATTCTCCGCCCGGGCATCCTCCACCGATTACCAATTCATTTCCTTGTTCAAGCCCTTTTTGCAACAGGTCAAGGACCGATTGGCGGTGAGACTTGGAAACTAAGGAACCTATTCTAACACCATCGCTTAGCCCCGGCCCAATAGGCCATTTCTTGATTTCATTCACAATGTTTTCAATTAATTCATCGGCGACATCTTCGTGCACGATAAGTCTTGAACCTGCCCAACACATTTGCCCAGCATTCATGAAAATTCCAAAACAAACCGCTTTGGCACAATATCTAAGGTTTGCATCAGCGAAAACCACATTGGCCCCTTTGCCACCTAACTCAAGAGTAACAGGAGTTAAGTTTTCGGCTGCCCTTTGCATTACTTGCTTGCCCGTTGATACGCCTCCGGTTAGAACTATTCCGTCAACTCTAGCGGAACCAGCAAGTGCATTTCCAACTTCTCCACCCGGACCTGTTATTATTTGTAAGACTCCTGAAGGGAGGCCCGAGGACTCAACAACCTTTGCCCACGCAAGAAGTGAAAGAGGGGTAAGGGAGGCCGGTTTTGCAATCACCGTGCATCCGGATGCAAGAGCAGGTGCGATAGAACGAATTGCCAATTGGAGGGGGAAATTCCATGGAATAATATGTGCAGTCACTCCCAAAGGTTGACGAAGTGTGTAGTTTAACCTATTTCCTGGCACGGGGATCGTGCTCCCTTCTACCTTATCTGACCAGCCTGCAAAATACTCTAATGTCCACGCACCAAAGCGAATTTCAGATAATGCTTCACGGAAAGTTTTTCCGTTGTTTTGCGATTCAATTTTTGCTAAATCCTTTGCCGCAGCATATGTGAGTTGAGCCATTTTTTGTAAAATCCGTCCACGGCCAGCAGGATCCATATTTGCCCAACTCGAATCTTTTAGTGCGAGTCTTGATGTCTCAATTGCCTTTTCGACATCGGCAGCATTACTCCGAGGGACGGTTGCAATTACTTCACCACATGAAGGATCGTGAATGTCCATTGATTCACCACTTCCACTTGCGCACCACTCATTGCCGATTAGCATCAATTCTTCATTCGCCATGTTGCCCTCGAAGGGCGTCTACCTCAAGACCCCTTCGCAGAGAAAAATCTGCTCTATATGCAACAATAGCGCCAAGATTTTGCAATTGCTTTATTCGTTGTTTTCTACGAAAAATAAGTCTTGTGTTGAGACTATGTCATTTGGAAACCTTTGCACAAGTAGAAAATAGTCAAAGCCACCATATGTAATTACATTATGCGATAGTAAAAGGGGAGTATATATGGTACGCACAATTGGTATGAAAAGTACTTCCTTAGAAAAAAAAATCCGCTCTGGAGATAGACCTCCCCGATTGCTTCTTATTAGTGGTGCTACAGGCGTAGGAAAATCAACAACTGCAGTATCTGCAGCCAATAATTTAGGCTTTTCTCGTCTATTATCGACTGATGCAGTTAGAGAAATTATCCGTTCTGTAAGTGAGGATAGTGCACATTCAGCACTCAACCGTTCATCATTCAGCCGGGGCGAAGCAGGAGACCCTGTCGTTGATTGGCTCGAAACTTGTTTAGCGGTTGAGGCAGGTGTTCAAGCCACAGTATCTAGGGCAAGGAGAGAAGGAATTGATCTATGCTTAGAAGGCGTACATCTTGTGCCTGAAAACCGACTTCTTCGTGAATGGAAGGAAGCGGGAGGGGTTGCTGTAGGGATTGTCTTGCACATAAGTAATCCAGATACACATCAATCCATGCTAAAGCAGCGCGAGGAGAATTCTTGGCGGAGAGCAGACAGATATCTCGCAGCACTTCCTCGTCTTCAAGCGATTCAAGAAGGAATGCTGGAAAGAGCAAAAATATCAGATTGGGTAACAGTTGACCCAAGTCAAGTGGCTGATGTTGTTGACAGGATTAGTCATTTATTTGACCTCCAATGGAATCAAAGAAAATGAGCCTCCATTAACCTCAACATTTCTTCGCCACTAATTCGCAAAGAATATTACTCAGAGGGGTTTTCAAAGAGTGATTTGGGCCGTGAGAGTATATTCTAATCGTGCATGACGGTCTGCAATCCCCATATTTACAGTAACATTCCATAAACCATTTTCACCCTCAACAAATGGAGAGAGGACTTTTATTTCAACACCTCTAATCTCCCCATGGTGTAATAAATCATCTGCAGTCCAGTTAACTGAAAGCCAAACTGCTTCTTCTTGACCTACACCTGCACTGACTAGTTCACTTGCACGTGAGTTCACTACATCCTCAAAAATGAAATTTACTTCCTTGCTAGTTTGCACGACTTCATCCGAAGTTGAATCATATGGTTGACCCAAGTTAGACAATGAAGTTCCATATGTTGACATAGACAAGAGGGACATCAACAATACGATTCCAGTTGCAAGAAGCATCTGTCCGCTTTCATCCTCGATAAGCCCTGATGAGGAATCTCTACCACTTCGGTTATGCTTGACTTTCTTCATCAAACACCACCGCCAGTTTGCCAAACATCCACTGAAACGGTCCAAAGATCCGTATCTATGTGAATGAGTTGGTGAACAACGATACTCTTGCCAAAAGGCTCAAACCCGTATCCATGAACTGTTGCTGGTTGAGAATTTTTTGCAAACCAACATTCGCCATCAAAAGTCGGAGTCAAGCCTTCAAGAATTAATTCACAAGCCGCTGTCCGATTATTGTCTGCAAGTAATTCAATTAGACGGTTTTCATATTGCATATCTTCAGCCGATTCATGTAAGGCCATTCGCAAACTATCCTCGGCGGCCAATTCAAGCGATGATTCACTTGCAACCGTTGAATTATCGGGAATGTGGATTTGGATGATGAAAGTAGCAGTCATAAAAAATAACCAAAAAAGAGTTACCATTTCCAAAATATGAACTTGGGCTTGGTCTCCTCGCCTAATAGAAGATATTGGCTGCCTTCGCATATGGAAGCACCTCAAGGAATATTGCCAGGGCTAGGCACATAGACACCTAATGCAGGGTTGAGAGAAGGAGGCTCTTGTACACCAATTAGGTCAGGTGTGAATGTTACGAAGTTGAATGCAAGGATACAAACAACTATCATCATTCCGGCTTGCTTCAATCCACTTGTTAGGCGACCAGTTGCCATCAATCCTGCCATTGAACCATTACCCATGGCTTGCATAGTCACCCCGTAAAAGAATACTGTTAAGAAGAAAAGTGGGTCGATTTTTCTAATAGTCATGTTCCCTATGGATGCATCAGAGTCATCAGCGTCGCCCGAATTCGCACCAGAAATAGCAGGAATAAACACTTTAGATAGAACAATAATAACTCCGAGGAAAACGAAGAAAGAAACCCAAATAACCGCAATATAGGACGAAATAGTTCGCACACGTTCGCCTTCTAAGAACTTTATTTCCCTACTATCATTTGCAGCGGTTACAAGAATGTCCGATATTTTTCCACCGGCTTTATTTGCCTCGTTAATCAATGAAATCGCCCGTTGAACTAAAGGAGTACCTACGCGGTCTGCGAACTGAATAATCACCTGCTCAAACGCAACCCCCCAGCCAATTTGATCTGACATTTTCTTTACTTCGGGGTTTAATGCACCGTATTCGGATGAGGCCAACGTTTGCACCGCGACAGTCATCGATAACCCTCCTTTCCAGTACTCAGCAAGATCCCGGAGGAAATCTGGAAACTTTTCCTCCAAAGCATTAATCTCAGCCAATTTCTTATCCCAATACCAAGAGGCGGGGAAAAATAATATGAAAAAGCCAATTGCGAAAAAGTTGAGGTATATCATTGGTCTCAATGGCTTGCTTCCAAGCATTACTTCTGGCCCAATCCAAAGTGATTTATTATTCATATTTTCAGGAATTCCATCATAAACCCAAGCGGTCATTGTGAACTCAAATTGTTCTATCGTCTCCCCATCAGAAAACAAGGCAATGGAATATCCTTCACCAGGAGGTAAATCGGGAATTGTAAATTTATCTTCAAATCCAGTTGATACTGAGATGCCACTATAATTTGAATAATGCCTTCTTTGCACACCTGTACTTGAGTCAACATCTGTCCATGTAATCAGTGTGTCAGTTGAATCTCGTATCTCAATTTGAAAAGGAGTTGGATTTGGTGAAACCACCTTGAACTTTACTTGAACAGGTTGTATTCGTTCACTTGCAGGGAAGCTTCCTAACGTATCTGCATCTAATCCTGGCATATCAAAGTCTTGTGCTCGCGCAAGCACTCCACGCCACGAACCTTGGGGTACCCAAACCGTCGGTTGAGGAGAATCTTGAAGTAATGCTCCAAATGGGCCAGTGCATGATTCATTTGATTCGTAATCCGGCGACATAGCTGGATTATATCCACAATAAGTATTTACGAAGATTGGGTTGCCATTAGGAGCAAGTACAAAGTCACTATTTATTATCCAAAAACCAAGACTGCTGAAGCCAAGTATGAGGCTTGTTGCAATGATAGCATACAATTTCATCATTGTGGAATCATTTTTTGGAAGGTCAAGGTCTACCTTGATCTTCTTCTTTTTCTTCCTTGCCATATTTTTCACCTCACATTGCTTGGTCTTTTGAATCTAGCCATACTAGGACAGAATATGCTACGTGAATACTTGGCACAACCCCCAAAATAATTGTGTATAGGAATCCTTCTGACATTTCTGAACCCTTACCTGAAACCCAGAACATAATAACTAACATGACAATTAGGAATAGTGGCATTGCAACCGCAACCACAACATAAGATTCAGCAAGTAATCCAAGGCTTTCAAGGAACATTTGAAGGCGTATTCGGTTTTCACGCATATAGTGCTCTGCCCGATTCAAGAAATACAATTTCAAATCACCTCCAGCGGTTAGTGTCCCAACCATTCCTTGAAAGAATTCAGTGAGCCAAGGGGATGCGGCACGGTCTACGCTCATTTTTATTGCCGTAATAAGGTCAAATCCCAATACTGCCATGTCGCGATAAATCATGCTCGCATCGTAGGCAATTTCACCATATATATCTCCATTCATGGCCAATGAACGAAAAATACGCTGTGGCGTTGCGTTTGCTGCAGACATTGCTGCGGTATAAGATGAAGCATACGGGAGATATTTTTCAATAGCATCGCCTCTTAATTTTGCCTCACGGTTAGCAGTATTGTTGAAAAACCTATAGGCAATAAAGGGGACTAACAGCCCACCAACTAGCGGAATTACAAGTCTTAAGGTTGAAGGGAATACTTTTGTACTGTAATCTGGGCAGCCGTGCCCTGGAATATTTTTGTTAGCATCTACTGTCTCTTTATTCCAATATTCCCAAATCCTACATGGCTCCAAAGTAGTAGGGTCTTGCATAGTTTCATAGAAATCAATAACTCCGATTGTAGGAATAAAAAATAGGGCGACGATTGCAATTGAGAAGAGTGAAATCCCAATCGTACTGACAATATTAACCGCCTTGTATACTTCAGGCATTATTGAAATTCCGGCCTGTTGTAATTTCTTCCCCAATTCCACATCCGCTCGAGCTTTTTGTTTGATAGCTCTGCCTAGGATTCGATGACAAATCTTTTCCCAGGTAGTTAATTCCATTATAACCACTCCAACTAACGAAGGCCATCAACTCGTGCTAATATTTCATTCGGTCGGACATAATATTGAGTGATGATTTGTGAAACTTGATCTGATTTGCGGATATCATTGAGAACCATCCATTCAAGAATTCTCTTTCTCGTACGCAACTCGCGACGCATATCATCCTGACTGAAATTTATTTTCACCATGATTTTTTCTAAGACATATGACTTGCCACTAAATATGAAATCATCAGTATTTACATCCCACCTAAACACTTCATTCGTAATCAATTCTAATGAGTGAGGGTCAATACCAACAATTTCAACTATTTGCTTTGTTCTTCGGACACGCTTGCCATTAATACGAGTTTGAATTTGAATAACGCATGCTTCAAGTGCAGGTAACAATACGCGAGGAATATCAATTGGTTTATTCTCTAATCTGTGAACTAATGACGGTACTGAATCAGCGTGCACAGTTGAATAAGCACAGTGCCCAGTTGCCATTGCCTGAAAGAGAACATATGCTTCAGCACCGCGAATTTCGCCCACAATAATGTATTCGGGACGTTCACGAAGTGCTGCTTTTAGAAGCTCGAATTCTCCAACCTCTCCTTCTTTAGACTCTCCACCGAAACCTTGTCTTGTAAGCCCGGGAATCCAATTTGGTTGAGGGATATTCACTTCTCTTGTTGATTCAATACTTACTATTTTCATCTGCCATGGGATAAACAAACACATAGCATTCAATGTGGTTGTTTTTCCAGATGCGGTTCCCCCTACGAATAGCATTGGGACTTCATTTTGGAAACCCACCCAAAGGTATGCGCACATTAATGAAGACATGGTGCGGAATGCTACTATGTCGCAGGGGCTGAAAGGATCATCCCTGAATCGACGAATACAGAATGCCGAACCACGAGTTGAAATTTCTCTGCCTAATTTCATGACAATACGTGACCCATCCATCAGTGTAGCATCTAGCAATGGACTTGCAACAGAAATGTGTTTCCCACAACGCTGGGCAAGTTTGATGACATAGGATTCGAGTAATTCATCGGTTTCCCATAAACAAGTTGTTTCAACAGATTCAAATTTACGATGATACACGAAAATGGGAACGTTTGTTCCATCCATGGATACGTCTTCCACATTTGGGTCATTCATCAGCATGTCCATGCGGCCATAGCCGATTAAATCGCGCTTGAGATAATAGAAAATCTTTGATTTTGCTTTCTTTTTTATTTTCATTCCATATGATTTGATAATTTTGTCCATTGCTGTACGCAAATAGGCCTCTGGGTCAGCATCAATATCCTCTATGCTTGCCGTAAGTGCACGGATAAAAATATCCATTATTTCGAGACGATATTCCTCTTCCTTTTTTGTTAATGGAGGTTCAATCATTTGGTAAATGATGTTCAATGTCCTCTTATCGCGAACAATTCTGGCAAAAGCATGTGGTGGAAGAACTGGGTATTTATCAAGCTCATCGTATTCAGCACGCTGCTGACGTTTGCGACGTTTACCTCCGCCGCCACCTTTATTCTTTCTAGCCATGAATACACCCTCCTCTACCTACGGCAGAAAAACCACCACCGCCGAATGATATAACCTTTGGTGAGATAATGGGCATATAGTAGGCAATAATGATTTTTTTTGTGTGCGCCGTGATTATTCACAATGAGAAAATAACCAGGCTTTACTGGCATCTTTAAATTCTTTTATCTCACCTTCATTTGAAAGGCGCCAATTCGCTTGTTTAAGAATAAGCCCCAAACCCCATCCACATTCACGCTCATCTCTTTCCTCAAAGGTTGCTCTATCACCATCTTCTGCTCGCCCGCGGGCCAATATTCTTTGAAAGCGGGCATCAATAGATGAATCAATTGCGAGAACTCCAAAATCATCACCCCATGCTTCTGCAAAAATATTTCTTTCTGCATCTCCGCGCATCCCCTCTATTACAACAATCTCGGTTGTCTCCAAATCTTTGTTGATGGCCCCAACTAATCTTGTAGCGAGAACACCATAGCCGTATTTATCACGTAATTCTTGGGCGATCCGGCCAAAAACATGAGGATTTTCGTCAAGGTCTCTTGCCTCAACTTCAGCGCGAATCATATCTCCCATTGAACGGACAATGAAACCCATCTCAATTGCAACTTGCCCAAATACCCCTTTACCTGCGCCGGGCATTCCTGAGATGGCAACAACACGGACCATGAATCAAGGGGGATGGTGGCCACTCCTTCAAACAAACGGGTGGTGCTGTACTTCAAACCTAATTGCTAAATTCAGCAGAACCCCATTTTCGGTCAAGTAAACGCATCAATAACCAAGAAGCAAAGAGTAACAATGTTGAAACTCCAAGAATTCCGCCAAAACCACTTTTTGCTTTCTCATCATCAAAACCGACATTTGACGAATCAATACCCTGTTCATATATTGCGCTAGCCCAATTATCATAGAAAGCAGCATCACCTTGTGTAAAGGAAAGTAAGAATAATACGAGTAGAGGAATTACTGTTCCAATCCAAAAATATATCATTATTGAGGCATCAAAAATTGCTTTATTCGGGCGCAGCCCCATCAAAAAGGCTGTGAGTGAGACGATGTATATTGAATTTGCAAGCATGATAACAAGTGCAACTGGCAAGGCAGCCCATGCATCTAAACTCCAAGACATTAAGAGTAAAAATAATATTGAAATCCATGTTGTAGTAAGGAAATATACAATTACCTTTGCCTTTATTAAATCGGGAACCCGCATAGGCAGGCCATTCATGTGCTCGGGTGAATCAATACCAGTTAACCAGGAATAGAAATTGAAACCAAAAAAACCAAGGAAAGGAGCATAGGAAAGTAGGTTGATTGGAATTGGCATTTCGGCAAAATCTACTAACCAAGCCAGCATTAATAATACGATTAAAGGAACTGAATAAGATACAATCATTTTCTTGATTGTCCCACTTCGAAGGAGGTCAACTAATTCTTTAGTGACGAGCAAGCGCATTTTGCCATTACCAAGGAAACCGAGGCGCCCATATACTGTACCAAAGATTTCCTTCCTCTCAATTACCGCTTGCTCAAAATCATTTGAAGTGATGAACGCGCCGAGCAAGGCCAAACCAATTGTTAAACCAAATCCAATAGGAATCAACCACCAATTGTGATTTGACTGTAAAGCATATCCAAAGACCATGTATTCGGCTGGAATATGGCCCATTGCAAATAATACTGCTATGCCAATAACCATGAGAGGAACAACCTTGCCCCATATTTTACCTCGTGTCCAAAGGGCTGAACCAAAAAAAGAAAACGCCAATCCTTGAGCGAGAGAGAGTATCATGGCAATAATAGTGATGGGCAAACTGGAATATAGAAGAGGTGTAGGGAGTGCGACGAAGTTTCCTAATAATATCCCAAGCGCCATGCCAAAAGCCACTGGGCTCAAGACAAGCATCACATAAAATGTCACTTCTTTGATATAATATGTAAAATAATTTGTTGATTGAGATAGAGGTTGGAGGGCGGGCGCAGTGAGAAGGTAATTCAGCCCAGACGCTCTTTGACTAACCATTACACGCCCAAGAAATGCAAAAGATCCCATCCCTAAACTGAACATAAATAATGGGAAATGGAGGGCGAAACGCATTTCTTGCCACGTGAAAGCGCGACGCGTTTCTTCAACAAGGACTGCATCATTAGTAACGCCTTCGCCAACTAAGAAACGCAAGCCAATTGTTACTACCATCGTTACGACTGACAGTAAAGCAGGGAAAAGTAAAATGTGACGCTTCCTTGCAAAATCAACATTTTGCCGCCACTCTTCATTGAACATCATTCGAAAAGTGATTCCAAATGAATTCATTAATCCCGGCGCTTCATATTGCCCCTTTAGTGACTTACTACTGATTCCTGCCGGCTGGAATATATTTTGCCCTGCACCGATTTCTGGCTCAACCGCCCCATCTGCAACAGCATCGTTCCAAGAACGACCCGAAAATGATTTCAGAATTATTCCTCCTCGGACATTCCATCTTCGGTGCCTTCAACTTCAGCAATTGAGTGCCCTACTAAACGAATAAATACATCTTCTAAAGATTCCTCGGGACTTTCTTTTAGGCTTTCCATCGTTCCTGCTGCGAGCACTTTTCCATGGTTAATTACAGCGACCCGCGTACACATTTTTTCAGCAACTTCAAGCACGTGAGAGCAGAGGAAAATTGTTCCGCCATTTTCCACTAAGTTCTGCAAATAATGGCGACATTTGCGTTGGTATATTGGGTCGAGATTTGCAAATGGTTCATCCAAGAACATCATTCTTGGCTCATGAATAAATGCGCTTGCTAGCATTACTTTTTGCCGTTGACCCTTTGATAAATCCTTGCACATGGTATCTCGTTTATCGTTAATGCCAAACCAGTTTATCCAATGTTCAATTCTATCTGAATAATCACTTAATCCGCGCAAGCGACAAATAAATTCCAAAAACTCAACCGGAGTAAGGTAAGAAGGTGGACTTTCAGATTCGGGTACAATTCCGATATTGGCTTTGAGTTTTTGTGCCTGACGGATTGCATCAATTCCCATGACAGAGATATTACCCAATGAAGGCTTTAATTGCCCTGTTAGTAATTTGATGAAAGTTGATTTTCCGGCACCGTTTGGACCAAAAACGCCAAAAAATTCTCCGGCGTTTACTCGGACATTTAATGGATGGAGGGCGATGAAATCTCCATACCTTTTGGCAACATCTTCAGCAATCACGAGTGTCTCTTTAGATTTAGCACCGCCTTTCTTCACCACCATTAGAACCCCCGCAATGGCTCTTGCGATAGAGGCAAGACATTTGATAACCGCGCAAGTCTAATTTTCAGGTAAACAACCGATATGAGAGAAAACACGACGATAATCACCATAGGCAACCACCCCCTCCCACACAGTATGTGCCCCGCTCCCATTTCCGAAGTTCTGCTCGTTGAAGAGATTGCAATAGATATAGAAGATAAGGGCCAAGGCAACATTGTGATATTGACGGTAAACCGTCCAAATAAGATGAATGCGCTCAACTCGGATGTGTCCAATGCATTAATTGATGCTTGTAAGTGGGCAGAATTAGAAAATTCTGCACGCATCATCATTTTTGCTGGAACAAGCCCTCTGCCACCACCTGAAGGTAAGCGTGCAAAACCAAATTCATTTATTGCCGGTGCAGATATTTCAGAATTTGTCGGAGTAGGGGGGACAGAAATAAGAACGAAATTCAAGGGGAATGCTTGGGAAGCAATTTGGAATCTCAGCAAACCAACTATCGCTATGATTGATGGTTTTGCTCTTGGTGGCGGTTGTGAAGTCGCAATGTCATGTGACATGCGTATGGCAACCTCAAGATCAAATTTTGGAACTCCGGAAATAAAGTTAGGACTTATCCCCGGGGGTGGGGGCACTCAACGCCTACCTCGCCTGATTGGTTATGGGAATGCAATGGAAATGATACTCGGAGGTGAAATGGTCAGTGGAGATTTGGCAAAATCAATGGGACTTGTAAATCACATTTGTGAGCCTGAAGAACTACGGGGGAAAACACTGGATTTGGCAAAAACGATTGGCTCGAAATCGCCTCATACATTGAAAGTGGCTAAGGCTTTAGTTAGAGCATCTCTTGAGCAACCAATTTCACAAGGAATTGAGGATGAAGCCATCGCTTTTGCCGGGCTATTTGATAGCGAGGATAAAGAAATTGGAGTGAAGGCATTCCTCAATCGAGAGAGTCCGAAATGGGCTGGGAAATAGTATCGATCAATTCCAAAAGGTATGAAGCCAATATTGGCTATTCTACCATGTCATCTCGCATTTCGGCTAATGCAGATTGGGCTCCACTGATTGGAGCGGGAATTGCCGGAAGTGGCAACTCTGGTAAAGTCATCCCTGGAGCACCAGGGGGAGGTGGCAAACCTAATTCGCCAGGCAAAGGAAGAGGTGGTAAAGGCAATCCATCGGGACCAATTAGAATTGGCATTTCATCTTCGGAATCATCTTCACCGATTGCTCTATAACCACTATCCAAAGGAATTCTGAGCCGCAAAATAGATTCATCATTAATACGAATAAAAGTAGAGCCATATGGGTGACCCGGTTCAACTTCAGCGGGCTCATTAAGAATAGTTAATCCATGTTGCGGGTTAGAAAGAACTGCGATTAAATCTTCACCTTCGTCATGTTCTTCCCACATCTTGGCAGTTGAGGCGCGAATACTTGCCATTTGTGAACGGCGGCGGTCTTCAATTCTCATACGGATACGGTCATGCATTTCCAATCGGTCACTAACTGCATCTTCAATATCTGCATCTTCGATTGATTGTGGATTTACCTCAACTACGAATTCTTCAGCAAGATGAACGTCGGGCTTGATTTCTACCTCAACCTCTACTACTGTAAGTTCTTCCTCGTCTTCGTCATCAGTGGATGATTCCAATGCTTTGGCTTTTATTTTTGCCATTTTTCTTTCTTTTAAACTTGCTCCGTCTAGACTATCAACTGTTACAATTTCTGGCAAATCCATTTCTTCCTCACTCGAAAGAACTGATACGCTACCACTAACTTGAGCACCTGTTGAACGACGTTTTCGCACTACTTTTTGCTCAATTTTTTTAGGCATCCACAAGAATAATATCGACTCTGATATTAGCAAGCCAATAACTCCATACTGACCTGAATCGGTAAGTTCAGAGGCATTTAACAGGTAAAATATAATAGTTACAATAATTGCAAGCCCGAGCAAGAATCTCTTCATACCCATCTCTTCACCCTGCCCTCGCGACTATACACTCGGCTTTCATGCTGACGGTCGGCCAAGTGACAATATAAGGGCCTGTAAGGCCCTTCTTCGATGACTGAATTTCTCCTTATCTTCAATAGAAATTCCTCCGAAAGGAATGCCGTCTGTACTAATCATCCCGACTGTTCCAAATTCGAGTGGTTCCCCATTTGAATCTAAATCACAAGGAATAAAAATTGGATCATAACCAAAACCATTGCCACTAATTTGGGAATCTGCAATATGGCCTGGACAAGTTCCGCTCCCAATGTGGATTTTTTTCCCATCCCAAAGTGTTGCAAGAGCTCGGAATTCGGCTCGTCGGTCGCCATTATTGTTCATCAAGCGCAAAATTCCCTCACTACCTATTGTGGAATGGACATATGATGAATAAACTCCCGGGAATCCATCAAATGAATTAATGAATAATCCGGCATCTTCTACCATTACTGCATCATCACCTTTTCCTATCGCATTCAATATTTCCCTTGCTTGGGTCAATTTGGATAGAGCAATTTCTTCAAGGATAGCAGCCTGTGGTTCAATAACTTCTGGAATTTGCCCATTAATTTCCAACGCCTTTACATCAAATCCCAATGGGCCTAAGATTCGTTGAGCTTCTTTGAGTTTGCCGTTATTGCCAGTCAAAAACCAAAGGGGTTGAATCGCCGCCATTGCTACTCGCACATGCGGTATGGTCTTGAACAGGTCGGCCTTGTGATGTGTCATGGAAGCCAAGGCCCTACTCCTTGTTGCCCTTGGTGGAGCAATCGGCGCATGCCTAAGATACGGCATAGGATTGTGGTTGACTTCGACTCATTTCCCTGGGCAACCCTCACTGTAAATCTTGTCGGCTCACTCCAATTGGAATCAATAACATGTGCCGCAGTGGTAAATGGTGTGCTAAGTGAGGAAGTCACCCTATTCGTCGGAATAGGGCTACTAGGTGCTTTTACGACTCTATCCACATATTCAGTTGATGCAATAAAAATGTACCAAGCCGAAGCATATTCACAACTTGCAAGTTATGTCTTTGCAACATCCATCGGCGGGCCACTAATAGCACTAATTGGGTGGAAACTCATGCAAACTATTCTTGACAACTAAGTCAAAATGAGTTCTGCTGAGAAACTATTGGCCGGTAAAATTAGCAACGCGCTTTTCAACATATGCTGCAATTCCTTCTTTAGCATCTGAACTGCTGAATAATGCAGATTGAAGTTCACGCTCTAGAGCCAAGTGGTATTCGAAAGGAATCTCGGGGCCAGTTTGACAGGATCTCTTGATATTTCCAACAGCCTTGACTGCCTTGTTCGGTAGAGTGAATTGGCTCGCCCAATCAAGTACATCACGACGGAAGTCACTTGCGCTACCTTCCCAAATGTGGTTTAGTAAATTCATGTCAAGGCCATCCTCAAAAGAGAACAATTCGCCTGTAACCATGAATTCCAATGCTTTGGCCTTTCCGATAAGACGGGTTAGACGGGCAGTTCCACCGGTTCCTGCGAGAACACCGAGGTTAATCTCCGGTAGACCCATTTTTCCTGCATTCTTACGGGCAATTCTAATATCAGCTGCCATTGAAATTTCTAGTCCGCCACCTACTGCGTGGCCATTCAAAGCAGCAATAACCAACTTTGGTGTTTGTTCAAGTCGGCTCAATGTTTCGTTTGCGTGAAGGCAAAAATTGTATTTAAATCCAGGAGTAACGCTATTGAGCATACGGATACTTGCTCCTGCTGAGAAAAACTTTGCACCATTTCCAGTTATCACAATAACTGTAACCCTATCGTCAAAACGAGCCTTGATAATTGAATCATCAATATCGCTCATCATTTCATGAGTATAGCAGTTTGGGCCCATTTCATCACCTTCAAGTGGTTCTCCAGCAGAGTTTGAAGCGAGTTCAATTACTGCAATACCATTTTCAGTTACACCATAGTTAACAAGACGATTGTTCATTGGTTTTAGGACGAGGCCATATAGGTCGGACATATTGCCTCCGAGAAGCCAACCCCCCTTCAATGATGCGATTGTTAAGTCACCCAAAAAATCACAAAAACAGGAGTTGGGCGTTAATACACTAATAATAGATGGGTAAACAATGCAAATATCACTTCAAAAGCAACTCATTGAGTCTTTAAAGAAATAGAGACCTCATCGGAGTCATTTGTAAAAGAAACATTGCCACCACCTTTTCGGGTAGCATTCCAGCGTTGTGACACCTCTGCTGCTGCTGCACTTTGCTCCCATTTATCTCTCTTTAAGGCCTTGCGAAAAGGTAAGCGCCAAATTTTGCGGCCATCGACAGTCTTTGTTGCTTCCATCATGCCGAGGCGGACAAAAGGCCAAAGAACCCGCCTAAAGAGATCCGGACGGAATAGCCAAGAAACAAAAGGCAGACCATCGCCATTCTTTTTTTGAGACTTCATCCATCTATCTGCAACCCGTTGAAACATTTTATCGCCTACCCGATTCATCAACCAGCGATTAACAAATGAATTTCTAACTAAGGGAAGGAGGTTCTTGCGGACCAGTTTTTCATAATCACCTTGACCGAGAATATCTTGGGCCGCAAATACTCCAGAAGAAATAGCATACCTCATTCCAAATCCCCACATGGCATCTTGCAACCCGCCGGCTTCACCGACATAATAACGCCCATCAACCTTGTATTGCTGGTTAATTGTAAAATCTCCTTTGCCCCCTACACGCTTTATTGGTTGACGATCTATTTCAGGATAATTATTTTCAAACCATGCTATGCTTTCGTTGAGAAATCTATCACTTTTTTTCTGTTTTCGCCATAAGCAAGTACAAATAAGCCCAACTCCATCGATGATTATCATATATGCATAAGCGCCAGGGGCTATTTTATCGTTAAATTGGAAACAAACTTTGTTGGCTGAAGAAGTGTGGAATATTTCACCGTAGGCAACTGCAGAAGTGCCTTTAGGGCCACTTGCAATTATTTGACAATCTTCGGGTTTTACTCGCGATTTATAGTGAATATTTACACCCGCTGCAAGTGCTTGTCGTTTTAGCCCTTGGTCTATTGTATGTTCAGCAGCACCTCTCTCAATTACCCTATAAGCGATGTGTTTACTCCATACAATTCTAACTTTGTCATTTGGGTCAATTAACTCAATGTCATGAAAAGAAGTGGATTTAAATTCCTCCGGGTCAATACCCCAATCTCTTAACTCATCAAAAAAATCTATTGGGTTGGTCCAATTTTCTATCCCTTGAAAGTCACCATCAAAGCGTGCACCAGAATCATCTCTTATTTCATGGACATGAACCTCGCGTCCAGCCTTAGCCAAAATAATGGCAGAAGCAAGACCCGAAAGTCCAGCACCCATTATTTGAATGGGCTCATCCTTTGTGATGGGCATTATTTCCTCCACAGCAGTTCTGACTTTCAAGGCTCCGCCAGCATAAAATGATGAAGGAGAAATGCTTGGGAGTGACATGGGCGAACTCATAGTTGTAGAGTCAGCACCTCTTTCTCTCAACCCGGAGGCTCTAAAATCAAAGATGAATGTCTTAGGTTGTGGAAGCATTATCACTTTTCTTGGAATCACCAGAAATATCGATGAAGGAGAAGAAGTAATTGCTTTGGAATTTGATGCATGGGAAGGTAAACTTGAGCCGGTTTTGGAAGGATTAGCAGTGCAGGCAATTGAAAAATTTTCAGTTCATTCAGTCGCAATGTCGCACCGAATAGGTCGAGTCGGTCCCAGCGAAAACATAGTTTGTATTCACGTAGCAAGTCCACACCGGAAAGAAGGTTTTGAGGCATGCAGTTGGTTAATCACAGAACTCAAGAATCAAGCACCTCTGTGGAAGAAGGAAGTGAAGGTAAGTGGCGAGGCCTGGAAATCAGGTTTGGGTTGAACTTAGTAATAAGAAATTTGAAAGTAGGTGAAAACATGGTAGAATTAAGTACTGAAGGAATAATTGATGTTGGCAATAAACCAATCGTTGCACGACGAGCAACTTCAACTGGATTATTACACCTTTCTGAGGCTACAAAACAAGCGATTATTGATAAAAACATTACCAAGGGTGATGTATTGGAAGCAAGCACGATTGCTGCTATTCAAGCCGCCAAAATGACCCCCACTATCGTACCCCACTGCCATCCAATTCCCTTAGAAAGTTGCAAAGTTGAGTGGTTATGGGAAGGCAATTGCTTAAGGTGTACTGTTTCAGTTTCAGCACATTACCGTACTGGTGTTGAAATGGAGGCGTTAACCAGTGTTTGCGCTGGTTTGCTCTGTGCTTGGGATATGGTCAAGTCGCTTGAAAAGAACGAAGATGGGCAATACCCAAGTGCAAAAATGACAGATATTGTTGTCCTTGAAAAATTTAAAGGCAACTAAGTAATAATCATGGATCATAGATGCAGAACTGCTGAATTTTCCATCCAAAAATGTGGCTAAAATTAATCAATAACAATGCAAAATAGAGCAGATTTAAACATACAATTAATTTGTCCGAAGGTAATAGTTGATGAGCGAGGAACTTTTGGGTGAAGGTATGCAGAACGTTAACGACTTGGCAGATTATTTTCGGCTGGCCTGTGAACGGGCTGCAATAGCCAGCCACCATTGGCGCGGAAAGGGTGATGGAAGGGCTGCTGATGCTGCCGCTGTCGAAGCAATGCGCTTGACTTTCAACAATGTTCCCTTCGATGGCCGCGTGGCAATTGGCGAGGGAGAACGTGATGAAGCGCCTATGCTTTACATTGGGGAACCACTGGGGAATATGCGCGGCGATGCAAGTGCATTGAAGATAGATATCGCAGTTGACCCGCTTGAATGCACCAATAATTGTGCTACAAACTCCGATAATTCGATTGCAGTATTAGCAGCTGCGCCAAGAGGAAGTTTGCTCCATGCACCTGACTGTTATATGGACAAAATTTGTGGTGGTGAAGAACTCGCTGGCGAGATTAGTCTTGATGGTGGAGTTGAATGGAATTTGCAGCAGGTCGCCAGCGTAATGGATAAGCCTGTAAGCGAAGTTAGAGTTGTTGCATTAGACCGTGAGCGCCACGCACAATTATTTTCTGAAATACGTGCCGCTGGCGCACAGCTTCACCTTATGGGAGATGGAGACATTTCCGCTGCCATTTGGGCAGCTGATCCAAACGGCCCGCATGATTTATTGATGGGAATCGGGGCTGCACCTGAGGGTGTTATCACCGCTACTGCAATTAGAGGGCTCGGCGGCGTATTTGAAGGAAGATTGCAATTTCGTCATGAAGTTGAAGAGCAAAGGGCAACGGATATGGTTGGCGGAGATTTGCAAAGGCTTTGGACCGCAGAAGATTTGTGTACTTCCACAGATGCGATTTTTGTAGCAAGCGGAGTGTGCCCCGGATATTTACCTGGAGTTGAGGAAATAAATGGGAGCTACAAGGTGACCAGCCAAGTTATTGATGTAAAGGGCGGAAATAACCTACGCTTTGAAACCACACATGAAGCCTGAAACATGGTTTTTGGCCCTCTTTCATTAAATCCGATCTCTATTACAATAAGTCATACGAGTGTACATTATTTGATGTTTTTCTGTTAGGCATTATTATCTTTTACCGGCGATGCTTTCATGTCCTTGAAGCGTTTGCGCCAATTTGCCCGAGGCTTGATTATGAAATACCATGTGCCTGCTGATGTCCCTGAAGAAATGGTTGACGATTATATTGACAATATGGATGCTGCAACTTGTGGCACAGGAAGAATGAATCTTTTTGCCTGTGACCAAAAAATCGAGCACCTAAATGATGACTTCTATGATGGTGGCAAGAAAATACCACTCTCATCCAACAACCCTTCACACCTATTTGAGGTAGGTGCAAGAGCACATGAAGAAGGCACTATTGGAGTATTGGCAGGTCAATTAGGACTTATTTCGGCATATGGGAGAGATTACCCCGACACCCCATACCTTGTGAAAATGAATTCAAAATCTGACCAAGTAGGAGTTACTCAGCGTGACCCAGTCAGCATGGCCATGTGGGACATTGACGATGTTTTTGCCCTCAAGGCAAATGGAATTAATGTCGTAGGAATTGGTTATACAATCTATTTGGGTAGTGAATTTGAGCATGATATGCTTACTGAAGCTGCAACTTTAATTCGCCAAGCACATGAAAATGGATTGATAGTTGTGACATGGATTTATCCACGTGGTAAAGCGATTAGTGATGAAAAATGCCCACAGTTAATTTCTGGAGCGGCCGGAGTAGCCCTATGTATCGGAGCTGATTTCACCAAGGTCAACTATCCACGAGAATTCGAAGGGATGTCTCAGCCAGAAAGTCTTAGAATTGCAGTTGAAGCATCTGGGCGATGTGGGGTTATTTGTTCAGGTGGTGGAAGTTTACCGGCTGAAGAATTTTTGCAGCGACTGCACGATCAAATCAATATTTCTGGCGCAAGAGGCGCAGCAACTGGCCGAAATATTCATCAAAGGACAACAAAAGAGGCGGTTAGAATGTGTGCTGCTTGTCACGCAATTATTTGCGATGATGCAACTGTTGAGCAAGCGCTCAATATTTTTACAGAACAATAACTTAAGCGTAATAGTTAGAAGCGGGCGTTTGACAGAGAGAGCAATTGTTACTTCGTCCTTGGGCGTAATTGATGAAAGCCGCTGAATTCTCAAGCGGCGGAAAAAGAGTCTTTATTATTGAGGCCTGAATTGGCTTCAATCCATTCCTTTGTTGCCCATTCACAAATATCATAGCCACCGGAAAGAGTTCCGGAACGCTTTGTGCTGCCGAACTTGATGATATCCTTATCCTTTGAGAGGACATTGCCAAGTTGTTGGGTAGTTGTTCCATGGCGCATCGTAGAATTGATGTGTTCTTGGATCTCTGCTGTATTGCGCGGCCCGTTTTGAAGAAATTTCTTTATTTTTTGTCGTATTCTTACTGTTTTCATTTGTAGTTCCTCCTTTTTTTTCAATTCTTACGGATTTTCCCGCTTGAATCTGTTAGTGCAGGCTCGCCTTGTTCCCATGCTTGGCAATTATTGCTCACCCATTCTTTAGTTGCCCATTCGCAAATATCATAGCCACCGGAAATTATCCCAGACCTCTTAATGTATCCCACCTTGACTATATCCTTGTCCTTTGCAAGAACATTACCCAATTGCTGAGTTGTTGTACCATGACGTAATGTCTTATTGAGGTGGTCAAAAATCTCAGTTGTATTGCGCGGCCTCTCATTGAGAAATTTCTTAATATTTTGCCGGATACGAGTAGTTTTCATTTTCTTCAACTCCTTTTCCCATCTGCTTTGCTCGCGAGTCCACCATGTTTTGGGGCCTGTTGGAACTTAGGAGTGCTGAGGGTCATATAAGCGTTGACCTTGTAAGTAAAGAGTTAGTTACTTAATTGAACCAAAAATTAGCGGAAATCTATAGGTTTTTTTGTAAGTGTGTTATTTACACCCCCTATGTTCCACCGGAAATGCGTAATTAAATGTAACAAAGATTCAATTTTTAGTAAGATTCATAAGATAGAGCCAACCGTACTCGCCTTGAAGGTGCCGATTATGTCAAAACGTATCCGTTCCAATTACAGAAGGCGACTATTGTATTGGTTAGCAGACGGAGGAGGTACGATATCAGAAGGTGCGAAAGCGGTTGGCCTTAGGCTACCTCACGCCTCAGCAGAACTAAAGAAACTTCGCCAAAATGGCTTTGCAGTGGGTGATAAGGAAGTGGGTTCACGTGGAGCAGTGCAGCGTTTAACCGGATTAGGACGAGAGTTGTTGCATGAGGATGAGATGGCAGCCTTTACTCGAATAAAACTCGATTCAAAACCAAATAATGCGATTGGATGCGTGTTAGCTAGAGATAGACAAATGCTGCTACTTGCTTACAATAAAAAACCAGTAAATCGGTTAATCCCGCTACCAAAAAGGCCCTTTGGAACAAACAATAGCACAGACACATCCTCCAGTGGAAATGAGGGGGGCTTGAGTAATTGGGTATGGGCCGTACAACAAATTGGAGGAGAACATTGGGTTAATGAGGAAGGTTTAGCCAGCATAGCGCCATCTTTAGAGGTCAATGGAGGAGGGACGATTGACGATTGGGAAGAAGTGAAAGCCCCCTGGGTTATTATTCGAGTTAATTTATTTGAAGAAAGAGGAGACTTGACATTATCTTTTGGCTCATGGATTGGAGATATTGGTGAGTTGGATGAGGGGGGATGGCCAGAATTGCCCCGCGGTTGTGTTGGTGGAGATTGGAATCTTGGGCTCGCTTTGCCTTCTTCTCTTCCAATTAGTCCGTTTGAATGTGTTATTGCACCAATTTCGGCACGCCTTGGCCGTGGTTTGATTTTACGTACTGCTGCCAAAGGTGCTTGGATTCTTGCTGACTTAGACTTACTTGCTGGCGAATCCACTCCCTTACCACTTGAAGTTCTCATGAAATGGATCGAAGTTGCTCATCCACGCTTATATCAAGAAGAATTGTTGGATCGGCACAATTGGCTTCGTTCAGAATTGCTTGGCCGGAATCGGCAATTAAAGCGAACTTCCGGCCAACAAGCTACATGGCAACGCTTCCGAAAGGCTTGGCCAAAAGCAATATGGCGCCAGAAAAATCCACCATTTGACTCAATGTGGAATTTACGAGGCATGGACCGAAGTGCTAGTTTTGCTTTGATTGAATGGGCATTAGACAACTCCCCGGTACCTGTGGTAATACAATGGCCATTAGACTTAGAAAATGATGTTGATAAACTAAAGCACATTTCCAAACACCCGAATCTGCGATTACTTATTACTTCGGGTTGGGAGCCAAAAGGAGATTCGCTCATCCTGCGAATTTCCGAGTCCGGTATGCCGAGTATGGAAATCGGAAGTGCCGGCTCTAACCCACTCCCTTTTACTTTGACAAATACTCCAGTTTCAGCATATTCGGTGCCCAGTATTGAATTGCCGCAAAATATTTCTGACCTAGCACCTACAAAGCAAGAACTACTTAATTCTGGGATGAAAGTACCAAAAACCATACCCGCACCAAGTAATATCTTGTCTCAATCAACTCTGTTTTCATGCATGCTTTATCCACATGGAGATTCTTCTTGGGCTAACTTATGTGAAGTCTCAAACCCGCTAGCAGCATGGATTGCAACACCAAATAGTGAACGGGCAGAGCGCTGGGAGAGAATTCATGCTCGTATTAGCACACAATGGATTGGCTTACTTGAACCCGAGAGTGTGGCCAACATCCAGATGTCAAGATATGCAGTATTGGATGCAGATTGGAGTCGAAGGGCATCGCATGAAATGCAATCAAGAATTCATAAAAACCCAGATATCCTCCTTGACCTCCATCCTATTGCATTGGGAAATGTTGATTCCTGGTATGCAGGTGTGGCATTATCAGTTGCGCCATTATTACCTAGAGACCACGCAAAAGATATTGTCAGTTGGGCTTGGTCAGTATGGTCGGCTGAACCTGAGCATGAAATGGAACATGTTTTACCTTGTTTAGAAAATTTGAGTCAAAAAGGACTTCTCAAAAAGGGCTGGAGCAAAGATGTATTTGTTGATCAACTACCTCTAGGGCATCCCATGCATATGTGGAAGGAACTTTGCTTAATCTCAACAGGTGCACCACTTGAGGAAGATGATGCCATTCTAATCATTTCACAATTACCTTGGAGATGGTGGGCAGGATGGGCAAACCAATTATTGATTGCAGCAATTCAAACTGCAAAAGGCCGCGAAGTTCTTTCTCAAACTAATCTGCCTTGGGCAGCAATATTATTCCAAGCAGCAGGAGCACCATCTCCAAGCCCTGGGACATTAGTGACATATTCTGGTTGCTCTGCCGAAATTGAAATTGTTTTGGCTCAGCATCGCTATGATTTACTTCGACGGGGCGGTTTAGGCACTGAACAACTCCTTGATGTACATGATTCGCTTCTTGCGATAGTGGAAAATAAACCGCCGCCTTTTGGCAGGTGTCATCCGTTAGTTGGTTGGTTGATTCAACCACTTGAGACTTGGCCACCATTGGATATTGATTACTGGGCGGATTCAGATAATGCGATAAGTCAAGCATTGCTTAATAGGCAAAGTGGATATCACGAAGGGCTGCTTTCACCAGAACAACAACGGCTTACCTAAGAGTTTCTATTTCACTACACCCTCCACGCCTCCTCCCAACATCATGGCGTTATTCCATTCGCTTGGAGGCTTTTCTCTCAACTTTGACAATGATTTTTTTAATTTTTTATAATAGGTATGTTCAAAGCGGGTAGGCGTTGACAATTGCTTGCCGCGACTGCAACATCGATGTGAGGCGCAAGCCCGTGAACATCGATACCATGTACGCGGCATTTGACACGGCTATCGAAGGCCCCATGAGCCTAACGGCGATGAAATGGGGTGCAAAGCCGTGTGAACTTACTGGGTAATGGGTCTTTCGTGGACGCAAGAATGAGATGGAAACAACCACCCGGTCGGACATTCGCCCCAGTGCGAGGGTCAGGTCCTCGAGGATTCCTGTGAAATGGACCGTTGCGCACTGGGGTACAACTCTTTTTTTGACCCTTTCTTAGTAATATTAGGCGTAGTGCTCATAGGTATTCAAGTCAGCCCGGTGGTAATGAAGCCGACCGAAATGTCTCGTTGTTTAGTCGGCGGGACCTTTGACAGATTTCATTTAGGCCATCAAGTATTACTTCAAGCAGCACTCCGTCAAGCGAAAAACATTGAAGTTTGGATTACAGATGACAAAATGGTTTTGGATAAGGCGGAGAATATTCAAGGCTGGGACATTAGGTCAAAAGAAGTTGAAGAATGGCTTGAAGAAAAATACCCAAACCGCGGCACAGTCCACCTGTTATTAGATGCTGAAGGACCAGCCCCGCATAGAGAAGATTGTGATGCAATTGTTTGCACTGCAGAAACATTAATCGGCTGCGAGAGAATAAACCAAAAGAGAGTTGGCAAGGGATTATTAGAATTAGAAATTATTGTTGTTCCGCATGTTGAGGATGCACTCGGCGGAGTAATCAGTAGTTCTCGAATTAGAGCCGGTGCAATTGATAGAGAAGGAAACGCATGGATTGAAAATAAGTATTTGCAGTCTGTTTTGCATATGATTCCTGAACTCGATGGTGAATTAAAAAGACCCTTAGGAGAATTATTTACCGGTCCGACGAGTCAACCATTAATCGCCATGAGTAAGGCCTTGGAAGCGATTGAAAGTCCAAGTTCATTACTCATTGCAGTAGGGGATGTTTCAGTTTCAACATTGTTGGAAATGGATGTTGTTCCGGACATAGCAGTTATTGACGGATTGACAAAGAGAAATGAAATTCCAGAAGATGAGCGAGTAAATCCTCTAGAATTCCAGCGAATTATCAAGGCGAAAAGTCCTGCTGGAAAATTAACTCCCGAATTATTAGCAGCGTGCAAAGAGGCAGTTTTTTGTGGCGTAAAGTGCGTCATTGAGGTAAATGGCGAAGAAGATTTGAGCCCGCTATACCTGCATTTATTGGCTCCACTTGGAGCGACGATTGTGTATGGGCAGCCAGGTCAGGGTGTTGTAATGTGCCAAACCGAAGAGAAAATTAAGGCACGCTGCCGAGATTTGCTTTCCATGTTTATGGTGGTCTGATTATGACAGAATATCCCTTGGTGAGTATCACAGTTTGTGTTAGGGATGGCGTTGAGTGGATTGATAGTTGTCTTGAGTCACTAGTGAATCAAGACTGGCCCAATATTGAAGTTATTGCAGTGGACGATGGATCCCGCGATGGCTCAAGGGAATTATTGCAGAAATGGCATGATCCTGATGCACAACAACATTCTTGTTCGGTACGAATTTTGAGCCAAGCCCCTTTGGGATTATCTGCAGGTAGGATGAATGCGGTAAATGAGGCAAAAGGAAAATGGGTTGCAATTACTGATATTGATGTAAGGCCTGAGGAAACTTGGATTAGTCAATTAATGGATGCACGGAATCCTATTGATGATGTTGAAAAAGTTGTGGCAGTCACCGGTAGAACTATTTTTGAAGGAGGCGCAAATATTGTAAGTCGTTTGCGCTCAGCGGAAATTTCTGCAAAGTATCGAAGCCGACCGCGCCGAACAAGTTTAGCCAATGGGCCTTGTAGTGTCTTTTTGAAACAGGCATTATTGGATTGTGGTGGGTTTAACCCCGAATGGTATCATGCAGAAGACATGGAAGTAAGCCTTCGATTGATAGCGGAAGGTGGGACGATTGTCTATACGCCAGATGCAGTTGTAAGCCATGTGGCTGAGGATTCCCTATTCAAATTCCTTGCAAAGAGAACGCGAGATGCTAGGGCGCATGTGAGAATTGTTCGCCACTTTCCACGCAAAAAGTGGAGTGGGCCAAATTTTGATTTCATCGGAAGTTCATGGGCTGTATTGGCTATGTTCCCCTTGCAGTTATTGCAATTGTTGATGATTGCACGTTTGGTAAATTGGGCAATGGGTGGATTTGAACTGAGCATCGATGCCGTTGAAATGATGCTTGATTCACTATATTTCTGCGTTGGCTTGTTAGCATTTTTCTTAAATCATGGGCTAAGATTTTTCTTTGGCCCACATCGCTCACTTGGAGTTAGCATTTGGCAACCTATGAAAATAGCAAAAATCTACAAGGTTGTAAATTTGTGGGGCTTTGCCCTTTGGAAAGGATTAGCGTTGGGTTATTTAGATGCATTATTGGGACGGAACGGACACCGATAAAACCAGAAAGAAGTAGTCAAAAATAGACCAATAGATGTAAAGTGTGAAATCACTCAAGAGGAACTTCAGCATCCTTGACATCTGCGGCGCCTTTCATTCCGTAACCAAGGAAGAATAATGCGGCTGAGACAGAATATACTCCAACATCAACCCATCCAGAGTAAAGTACTCCCCAAGAGATGTAAAAGATGATTCCAAGAAACATTAACCACGCACCGAGACTGCGGTTAGTTCCTTCTTCAGAACTAACTAGTGCGCCCCATACTTCTTCTCCAAACATGGAGGAAAACCATCCGCCAATGCCACCATCACTTGCTGCAATTGTCTTCAAGCCGATTGCGGCAATAACTCCGGTAATAATGAAGAAAACTGTGTCACTAACTGGGTGAAATCCGGTATTGTAAACATATCCTTCACCTAATTGACCGACGGTTAGGTAACCGGCCCAAGATATCTTAATATCGGGGTTTGGGTGGGATAAGCCAACCATATTGAGGAGGCCAATAAACAATCCAAACACACCTAAACCAGCGTACCAAGAGGCTACAGCACGACTTGGGTTCAGTAAACTACTGAAAGGCCGACTATTGGATGCTTCATTATCCATATTGGCGGCGACCCGCCTCTCGCATATATAACCAGCGTTTTGAATCCTTGACGCCACAATATTGGTGAAAGCGCTCTTTGCTGCATTGACATGCAAATGCGACTCCTATTGTAACGCATTGACTCTATGTTCTTGTCGCTGGTATATTTGATAATAAGCACAAATGTTACTATTGTGATACCTCTCACTTTACAGGTTGGAGCAATAACAAGATGGAACTAAATTCACCCTGTACTATTGATGTGGATATTGGGGCGTGGGGTTGAAAACAAGGGCGGGCTTGGGCAGGGGCATGGCCAAGCGTTCAGTGGACTCATTCGAGGATATTGTCGCAAAAGGCATGTCTGAATTCGGCAAGATAGACGAGAAGGCTCAACCAACTGATGCTGAAACAGTGGCTAATGAAATAAGTGCCTCAAAGCCCGCAATTGGTAGCCAGAAAGCAAAAGAAATTACTCGGGCACTAAAGGTTGAAGAACACAGAACCGAATTCATAGTTCGCTCACAAAATAAACCAATAAAGGAAAAGAAAGAGTTGGCAAAAGTATGGCCGCCACCAAAGCCTGAAAGTGAGGAGGGTGACGAGGATGTATTTTCTGAGAATGAAGTTGAGCAGGAAATAACTGAGGTTGGTGGAGATGAACTTGTTGAAAGTGATTTAGTAACTCAAGAAGCGGGCGATATTTCTAGTTTGACTGACGAAGTCGATTCTATGGTTGCCGCTACACCTGTTATGTCACATGATTTACTTCTTTCAACTACACTTCCAAAGGCTCCTCCTGCCGGCCCTCCTGCCGGCCCTCCTGCTGGTCCTCCGGCCGGTCCTCCTTCTGGTCCTCCGGCCGGTCCACCTGCCGGTCCTCCTGCTGGTCCACCTTCTGGTCCTCCTTCCGGTCCTCCTGCTGGTCCTCCTGCCGGTCCTCCTTCTGGTCCACCTGCCGGCCCTCCTTTTGGTCCACCTGCCGGCCCTCCTGCCGGTCCTCCGGCTAGATTACCATTTACCCCAAAGCCCAGTTCACCTCCAACTATAGATCTATTTGCAGCCCTTGGTGCACCACAAGAAGTTGTTGTTGAAATCGAACCTGTCGTTGAAATCGAACCTGTTGCTGAAGTTGAAACCATAGATCCAACTGAACCAACTGAACCTTTGGTTGACAATGATGCTGAAGTTTCTGAACTTGTCAAGGATGATGAACCAGAAGAGGATAGTGAAGAAACCTCCTCAAAGCGAAAAGTCGGTTCAGCTGATGGAGGAGATGATTGGATTGATGCCTTTGAACCTGAGCCGGAGCCTGAAGAGCCGGAGCGAGTAATCAAAGAAGCAGATTATATTGAATGGTAGTGAAAAAGTACCTTGCTTTTCTCGCCTTGTGTTGAGATATGTGTTCCTTTTTGCTAAAGCAGTAATAGCTGAAAAATTACTCCCCGCCCCAATATTTCTTTGGTGGGTCAACCATTGGGTCAACATCATTATCTCGATGCTGAATAGTCCATTGAGTCTTATCATGGCCCCAGCACAATATCCCTGGTGATTCGAAATCGTAATACTTGGTTGCGAAAAAATAATTGTCAAACCATTCATGCTTTTCCTCAAATAATATCCAAACT
>LWDU01032334.1_pt1 | contig 62266 bp, 57 predicted proteins | sample 727161 | NCBI WGS metagenome assembly LWDU01 (sample SAMN04566230, study PRJNA314399) | hydrothermal vent metagenome | isolation source: deep sea hydrothermal plume seawater | place: Mexico: Gulf of California, Guaymas Basin | collected 2004-07-11
AGCGTGGTTTCTTCCGACTCGGTCGTCAATAAATCATAATCTTGTAATTGATAGAACAAATTTCGATCTGTCGGTTCGAGAGCATTATCGATAATTCGATTTGAGAAGCCGAAAAAACCCAGTGCATGCTCAGCGATTGACTCGGCAACAATCACTTCCATGTCCTCGTCAACCTTACGACGAATCGCCTCAGTGAGTTGTGCTAGTGTTAGACCCATTGGCTCCGCTCCAGTAGTGCATATATGCAAGGGCGTGACTTATCAACCATCCTTCGCTGTGGCCTAAAATTTTGATTTTGTTTCCCGAAGTGGTTAATGGAAGCCAATGATTCGACAGCCGCATGGATGGCGAAACTACTCCAACTTTTCTCGGGCTCGAGGAGTCCGAGTTCGCTCCTTGGGACGTTGTGTTAGTTACCGAGAAGGTACTGAGTTTGGTCCTGCTGCTTGTATCGAGGCATCATCCCAAGTCGAACTTTTTGACCCAATCTTACCTTCAAAATTGCCTTGTGGGATGAGAATTCATACCACTACGCCTTGGTCGAGTGAGGCTCCAACATTGTTAGACTCACTCGATTCTATTCGAGATTATGTTGCACCTTGGATGAATGGAGAACAATTTCCAATCGTTCTCGGTGGAGAACACGGAATTCTTCCGCCGTTAATGGCTGCTGTTTCCAATCACCCCGCTCTCGATGGTGATCTATCAAAACTAACGCTTATTCAAATCGATGCGCATGCAGATTTACGCGATGAGTTGAACGAAGAGCGGTTTTCTCATGGCACCGTAATTCGTCGCTCATTGGACGCGGGTGTAGGGAAAGTAATCCAAATTGGAGTGCGTGCTTATTGTGAAGAAGAAGCTGAGTTTATTGAATCGGATGAGCGTGTCGAAACTTGGTTTGCAAAAGATCTTTTCTCGGCCTCAATTAACAAAGCAGGATGGAAAAATTTGATCCAGCGAATTTGTGATATCGAAGGTGCAATTTGGCTAACATTCGATATCGACGGGCTTGATGGCTCCCTAGTCCCTGCAACTGGAACTCCAGTTCCGGGTGGACTTGCCCATTGGGGTGCTGTCGAAATAATCGAGAAACTCTTCTCGAACAAATCTGCGAATGTAATCGGAGCCGATGTCAATGAAATATCAACATCTGAAGGAACCAATCTGACCGAATTTTCAGCAGCTCTAGTCGCAACGAAAATTCTAGCAGCCCATATTGCAGCAACTCTTGCACAGATTGGCGAATGATTCAACATCAAACACTGACTAGCGGCGCTATGCGCCGCTCAGCAACAATCATTATTCTCACCTCATTGTTGCTGGCTTCAGCAGCGCCGATAGCAACGGCACAACAACCAGATATCATCCAAGAGCACTGGTATCACAGTTATCTCACTCTCACCGAAGACGTTCAAGCCTGGGCAGATGATTACCCTGAAATTGTTCGACTTGTCAATGCTGGACAAACACTCCACGGCCGCAATCAATGGGTGGTACAAATTTCCGACTGGTCAGTCGATAACAAAACCGATGGAACACAAAAAGAACAGGTGTACATCGATGGTGGTCACCACGGTAATGAACACCTGGGAACAGAACTGGCTTTCCTCACAGCAGAATTCTACATCGAAGGATGGGGCGCCGGAGATGATGAAGCAATCGAGGTTTTACAAAATACCGAATTACACATTATGATTTTACTGAATGCAGATGGAAATGATGTGGATAGTCGCTGGAATATGAATCAAGTCGATTTGAATCGAAATTACGACCACCATTGGACAACTGATGAATCACGCTCAGGAGATGGTCCGTTCAGTGAACCAGAAACGAGAAATAACGCCGATTACATGAACGAATGGGTGATCGATGCCGACCTTTATGTCACGATGCACACCGGAACTTGGATTCTCGCCTATCCTTGGGGATTCACCGGAGAAATGCCCTCAGACCGAGAATTGTTCGAGTATATTCGAGACACAATTCATGATGAAATTGACTCCGAGCTTCCCGTACGCAATGCAAACGCAGGAATTTACCCAACACACGGCACCTCGCGTGACTACGGCTATGGGGTCATGGGATATCCAACTTTTACTTTCGAAACCGATGATGAACAATTTCTATTGGGAACTTTTGAATCTCTTTCAGATCGGCTTTCGGTAGAGCTTGAAGTTATGAGATATCTGATTTCCAATGTGTGGTATTGGCGCGCTCGGTTGGATGTTGAGAGCCTCGAGATAAGTGGCCATACTGTCGAGGCTCACGTTGTTAATTCTGGCCAAGCGAGCACAGAAAATGCGACGATTCACTACCTTGATTCGGATGGTGAAGTATTGTGGCATTCTGAGCCCTTTTTGGTTAATGCAAGTAACCAAACACTAGTTTCACTCGATGCTACAAATTTGACTATGGTTGCCGATGGATCTTGGGCGATTCATTATCAGAAGCGAGTTATCGACTCTTCTATTTGGGTTGAGGAGACAATCGACAGTTCTGTTGTCAACTCAAAATCTGGAAGCAATGGATTTTTACCCGCACCATCGATTTTGCTTGGAATTATTGCTATATTTGCAGGTGCAATTAACCAGCGGAAAAACGATATTTTTGTAATAAAATGAGATTTGTTTCGGAAAAAATACGATTAATGCAGTTTTTCAATAGCAATCCTTTGTAAAGCAGGCCGTTATCCGCAGGTTTAGTGGAAGTCATGAAAACAAACGTAAGCGCATTTAATAAACCTAGAGACATAATGATTATTCCCGTTTTCGAAGGAATTAACAAGGCCCCAAATCATTCGACATCGGGCCTTGGTCGCGGCGCAAGTATCCCCGTGAAAGCCGCAGCAGCAAGTGAAGCATGTTCGGGTAAACTAGGAAAATCACTCAATATTTGGACCAAGGGTTGCCAAGTGATTTTCGTCGGTGTCGGCGATGCTAGAAAATTAACTCACAAAACAGCTAGAGACACCGGAGCGAAAACTTTTGCAAAATTATCAAAAAGGTATGGAACAAATGTATCAATTCGTTTTACATCCGGTTGGAAAACCGATATGATGGCAGCATTTACTGAAGGGATGATTCTCAGAGATTACAAATTTGACAAATATCAGAAGCAAGATGAAGAGAAGGAAGACGAGGGTGAATGGTCTCTTGAATGTCAAACTTCAGACCGTCACCTCGAATTGCTTGCTGCAGCGGTTGCAAAATCAGTTGCAGTAGCAACTGGAGTCCACATCGCTCGCGACCTAGGAAACGAGCCAGCGAACAAACTCTACCCTGAAGAATATGGTATCAGAGCACTCGAATGGGCGGAAGGAAAGGCGAATGTCGAAGTTGAAGTTTGGGATTATGCCCGACTCCAAAAAGAAGGAATGCACGGTCTTATTGCAGTAGGAAAGGGAAGCATACACAAACCATGCATGGTCTTTTTCAGACTAAATCCCAATGCTCAGAAAGATGACCAAGTCCCGTGTATAGTTGGTAAAGGGATCACTTTTGATTCAGGTGGTATTTCGATTAAGGGTAGTGCTGGTATGGATGAGATGAAACTCGATATGCATGGTGCTGCTACCGTTTTCGGTTTATTCCAAGCACTGTATGCAACCGGTTACAATGGACGAGTCAACGGTATTGCTTGCATGGCAGAGAACATGCTTAGTGCAGAGGCATACCGACCAGGAGATGTCATTGATACCTACTCTGGTAAGACAATCGAGGTTCTCAATACCGATGCTGAAGGTCGCAATGTTCTCGCCGATGGTCTTTGGAAGGCAGGAGAATTTAATCCCTCATATATTGTTGATTTAGCAACACTAACGGGTTCAATTGTCGTTGCTCTTGGACATGAAGCAACAGGACTATTCTCCAATGATGCTTCATTGACAAAGAGATTGCAAGAGGTGGGTGATTCTGAAGATGAAATCGCTTGGCCTATGCCCCTATTACCGGCTTTTGAGAAGCAAATGACCTCATCCAAGATTGCTGATGTTCGAAACCAAGGCAAGAGCCGTTGGGGTGGTGCCAGTCAGGCTGCAGGCTTCCTGAAACAATTTGTTCAGGAACGCCCTGATGCTGATGGGATTGAGTCTCAGATTCCTTGGGCGCATTTGGACATAGCCGGGACTGCTGGCATTTGGGCCACTACAACAAATCCTCTCGTAGGACATGGGGCGACAGGGATTCAGGTTCGCGCTTTGCACCGACTAATTACAGAATATTGAGTCTATCCAACCAATTCATAGCCGAGAAATAACAAGATTGCGACTACGATTATATCACGCGATTTAATTCTCTTCAACTACTTCAAAGTCTACATCAATCGATTTTGAAGAGAGGGGTTCTTGAGGAATGAATAGCCAAAGAACACCATAAATCAACAAACCTGGTAAGATCCCTGAAAGGAGTGTTCCAATCACATATACAGCTCTAGTTAGAGTATTATCGAATCCATACCGGTTAGCAAACGCAGCACAAACACCGAAGATAATTCGGCCATTTCGCGGCCGGAAAAATGGTTTAACACCTGTCTTAATTTTCTTCAGCGATTCGCTCATCAGATTCACTCTTCATCTGAATCGACGACTTCAAAGTCTGCCTCGACGACACCGTCGTCATCAGCTTCATCTCCGCCTTCAGCGCCTTCATTCTCTGCCATTTCAGCAGCAGCTGCTTCGTAGAGTTTTGATGAAAGAGCATGCATTAATTCTTCGAGTTCCTTTATTCGGGCCTGAATTCCAGCCTCATCCAAATCTTCGTCTGCAACCTGAACCTCGTCACGAATAATCATCGATTCGAGTTCCTTCAATTTATCCATAACTGGGTCGATGACATCTTCAGATAACTTGTCCTTAGTTTCCTCAATGGTTCGGCGGGTTTGGTAAACAATACTATCTGCAGTGTTGCGAAGTTCGACACGAGCCTTTCTACGCTTGTCATCTTCTGCGAAGTTTTCTGCATCTGCAATTTTTTGCTTAATATCATCATCACTGAGAGAAGATTGACCCTCAATCTTAATCGATTGCTCGGTTCCAGTTCCCAAATCCTTAGCGGAAACACTGACAATTCCATTTGCATCGATATCGAAAGTTACCTCGATTTGAGGTAATCCACGAGGAGCAGGGGGGATTCCCATCAAGTGGAATCGACCGAGCGTGATATTATCATTCGCGAACTCACGCTCGCCTTGTAAGACGTGAACTTCGACCGCTGGTTGATTATCTGACGCCGTCGAAAACGTTTCTGAGCGTCGTGACGGAATCGTCGTATTGCGCTCAATCATCGTCGTCATAATACCGCCGAGTGTCTCGATCCCGAGAGTTAGTGGAGTAACATCGAGAAGCAGAACATCAGTTACACCTTCATCACCGATGATGATTCCAGCTTGTAGAGCAGCTCCAACAGCAACTGCTTCATCAGGATTAATTCCCTTGAATGGAGCCTTGCCAACTTCTTTTTCGATTGCTTCTTGAACAGCAGGTACACGAGTTGAACCACCGACGAGGAGAACCTTGTCGACACTACCCTTACTAAGACCTGAATCCTTCATCGCCTGGCGAGTTGGACTCATCGTGCGTTCTACTAATTCAGAAATCAAATCTTCAAATTTTGCTCTTGAAAGAGACAAATCCAGATGCTCAGGTTGTCCATCGACCATAGTGATAAATGGAAGATTGATCTGAGAGGTATTTGTTCCTGATAATTCGATTTTTGCTTTTTCAGCTGCCTCTCGAAGGCGGCTCATCGCTTGCAAGTCCTTCGACAAATCGATTCCGGATGACTTCTTGAATTCAGCAAGAATCCAATCGACTACAACTGCATCGAAGTCATCACCACCAAGGCGATTATCACCGCTAGTGGCCTTGACTTCAATCTGTGGCTGACCATCAACTTGGTAAATCTCAAGAATGGAAATATCGAATGTTCCACCGCCGAGATCGAAGACAAGAATCGTTTGATCATCGTCCTTGTCGACACCATACGCAAGCGCAGCGGCGGTCGGCTCGTTAATGATGCGAAGAACTTCTAATCCAGCGATACGCCCAGCATCTTGAGTCGCTTTTCGCTGTGCATCGCTGAAGTAAGCCGGACAAGTAATGACAGCTTGCTTGACCTCTTGTCCGAGGTACGCCTCAGCATCCACCTTCAACTTCTGCAAAATAAATGCAGAAATCTCTTGAGGCGTGTAATTCTTTTTGTCGATTTTTTGGGTCCAATCTGTCCCCATTTCCCTCTTAACAGAAAGAATCGTTCTAGCTGAATTCGTCACGGCTTGACGCTTAGCAGTCACACCGACTAATCGCTCTCCATCCTTTGTAAAAGCAACCACAGACGGGGTCGTACGTGAACCCTCCGAGTTAGCGATGACCACTGCTTGGCCACCTTCCAGTGTTGCTACGCAGCTATTTGTTGTTCCAAGATCTATTCCAATTACTGGTGTACTCATATTATTCATCTCCTTATTTTCTCTCACTCATTTCCGAGTTCGAATGTGATATCGAGAATACCGTTATTTAGGCTCCACTCGACTATTTTTGACGCTTTTTGTGGCAAATCAAATCGCCTAAATGGACGAAGTTGCGTCTTCTTCATCAATTGAACAACGGTACCACCATCACTCAAATTTAATTCTAATTCAGATTGTTTCAATCCTTCTTGACGACTTACATCAATAGTAACATACATTCTGTTTTCATGGACATAAATATCATCGCAAGGAAGTAATACATATTCATCTTCTTCCTCAGCTTCTGCTTCGACAACATTTACTTCTTTGTCGACTTTAATATCAATTCCCATATTTTTGAATAAATTCGCAAATCCATCAGGACCATTCATCATCGTTTCCATTTGTTTACGTAATTCTTCAGGGTTGCTGTTCACATCGACCCGCATCTCCGTATTAGCGAGTTTTTCAGGATCAATTCCCATTTTCTCAAACTGCTCACGAATCTGCCCCATCATTTGTTGGAGCAGTTTAACATCGATTGGCATACCCATATCGCTGAACATTTTGGCCATTTCCTCTAGGATTTGATCCTCCCAATCATCGCTGCCAGATTCAGTCATTTCTACCACTACTCAACTTGAGGTTGTATAGACGGAGTCGGCAGGCATATATGAACCTCACGGAATTTAGAATTCTAAATTTGTATTACTTAGTGGCCTGATTTTACAATTTATTGAAGTCTTAAATTGAAAAAATAAATGATATCGGATGAAATTTGATGATGAACGGTTTCAAATCATGCAGGTCGGTCGGCGAGTTTGCATGAGTGAAGCCGACCACGATGTGGCTTTGGAAGACACCGACCGTGTTCAGGGGCGTACAGCGTTAGTTCGAAACGTTGCTGCTGCGGTCGCATTATCCGGCGCGGTCAGATCAACACTCGGTCCGCGCGGAATGGACAAAATGCTTGTCGACGATTCGGGAGAAGTCCTTGTTACTAATGATGGTGTGACGGTTTTAGAGACTGCAAAGGTCGAACATCCAACTGCTAATTTGTTGATTGCAGCATCTAGCGCACAGGATAGGGATGCTCGAGATGGAACGACCACAACTGTAATTTTGATGGCAGAGATGCTACAAAACGCACTCGAATTGGTCCGAACAGGAGTTCATCCTACAATAATTGTGAATGGTTTTCAAATCGCTAACGAAGAGGCTCTTACCGAATTGGATAGATTGGCTCGTGCTCCAAAAAATGATGCTGAACACCGTGCGGTCGTCTCGACTTCTTTAGCTGGAAAAATCGATACGAAATTAGTTCAACACTTGACTGATTTGGCACTTGAAGCAGCAGCAACTCTGATTGGTGAAGATGGTGGTGAAGACCTTGAGAGATTGCGTATCAAGCGGTTACAAATCTCAGATGGAGTTGCATTAGAAAGTGAATTAATCCCTGGCCTATTCATCGCAAAAACTCGAACTGATATCTCTTCGGATGCAGAGAGTGAAGGTGGAAAAATTGCTATCATCGATGGGGCACTCGAGGTTGCGAAACTCGAATTTGATGCACATATCGAGGTTCACAGCGCTGGCGTCTTACGTGGATTCCACGAACGGGACGAAGAAAATCTTCGAACGATGGTTGACCAACTCTCTGAATTAGATATCGAATTACTCGTCGTTCGAGATGGTATCGCAGACGAGGTGATACCTATGTTAACAGCGGCAGGAATTACCGCTTATCGCCGTTTTGAGCGAGAGGATTTAGAGCGGCTTGCTCGAATGACTGGAGCAAGGATGGTTCGCGATACAAAGCGCATGACTATGGGTGATGTTGGTATCTATACAAAACGAAGTGAGAGAGTCATTGGAGGTGTCAAATACACACGAATTGAAGCCGATAAAGGAGGAGCGATGACCGTCCTCTTGAAAGGTACATCTCCCGAACTTCGTGAAGAGGTTAGTAGAGCATTTAGCGATGCACTAGGTGTTGCCCACCGTCTCAATCTAAATCCAAATATACTACCAGGAGGTGGAGCAACACAAACTCATCTCGCAAGACATCTTCGATCTTTTGCAACAACACAATCTGGCCGCGAACAAATGGCGATTGAAGCATTCGCGGCTGCATTAGAAATCGTTCCTCGAACTCTCGCACAAAATGCTGGGCGAGATCCGATCGACGAAATTCTTGCACTTTCAGCAGCCCAAGCAAATGACCAAGACAACGGTGCTTGGATAGGTATTGACGGAATCGAAGGAGTTGTTACAAGGATGGATAAAATGGGTATTATCGACCCATTATTCGTCGTAAGTCATGCAATTTCTGGTGCGACAACAGCAGCGATCTCAGTTCTCAGAATCGATGATGTTCTTTGGGCAAAACAGGGTCCACAAACACCAGATTGGTCGGATCAGATTGAAGATAATTGAAGACCCGCAATCATCGCATCACAGAGTGCATCAAGGTCATACTCGGCTCGCCAACCCCAATCCTGTCTCGCCAACTCATCATCAATTGAATCAGGCCAAGAGTCGGCATATTCCTGCCGAACATCCGGTTTGAAGTCACAAGTGAAATCGGGAACTCGGGCTGCCACAGCATCAGCTAACTCGGCAGCAGTGAACGAAATACCTGCAATATTGTATCCCACCCGCGATTCGCCAAGACTCTCTGCGGGTGCATCCATGAGTGAAATCGTCGCGCGTATCGCATCATCCATGTACATCATTGGAAGACGTGTATCAGCGCGAACAAAACAGTCGTAGTGTCCATTCGCGAGAGCCTCGTGGAAGATGTCAACGGCGTAGTCAGTCGTGCCACCACCAGCCGGGGCCTTGTAGGAAATCAGACCAGGATAACGAATCCCACGCACATCAATTCCATATTGATTCCAGTAATTCCTCGCCAATCGCTCTCCAGTCACTTTTGTACGTCCATAAACGGTTGTCGGGTTCAATGGCGTAACCTGTGGTGCATGATTTGGAGAATCTGGACCAAACACGGCAATCGAAGATGGTGTGTAGACGCGCAGAGAATGTTTTCGAGCGGCCTCAAGAACTGTAATCAGACCTCCCACATTAACCCGCTCGGCCAACTCCGGAAATTTCTCAGCAGACACGCTCAAAAGTGCCGCAAGATGGTAAACCAATCCGATGCCTTCCTCAACGATTACAGCATCGAAGGCATCGGCATCAATCACGCTCAGATGCCGATAATGGCCACCGATAACCACTGGATGATCGGGTATATCGCGGACATCACTGGCGACTACCGCATCTATCCCGAACCGAGCGCGCAGCGCCTCTACTAATTCCGTGCCAATCTGCCCTAAGGCACCAGTAACCAAGATTCGGTTCCCAGTAGTAGCCTCCATCGTGCCCTCGGAAGTCAGGCGACACTTAGAGTTGCGAGATATTTTGTTCAAAGTTTGAAGTGAAGTTGACGAATTGAGCCATATTTTAACTGAATACAAGCCAATGTTCATAGGAGAGATATATCGGCTTCAAACCCCGTTGATTGCATGAAGTATGTCATTGTCACGGGAGGAGTTCTATCTGGACTCGGAAAAGGAATTACCGCTTCGAGCATTGGGGTTTTGTTAAAATCCGCTGGACTGCACCTCACCTCAATCAAAATCGATCCCTATCTAAATTGTGATGCAGGAACCATGTCGCCCTTCGAACACGGCGAAGTTTTCGTTTTGGATGACGGTGGCGAGGTCGACCTTGATTTAGGGAATTATGAGCGGTTCCTCGATGTTGCTCTCGCTCGTGAAAATAATATCACTACAGGTAAGGTGTATGCGAATGTTATCGAGAAGGAGCGTCGCGGAGATTATCTCGGCAAGACCGTCCAAGTCGTGCCGCACATTACCAATGAAATTCAGGATTGGATTGAGCGTGTTGCAAATGTCTGTAGCGACGGTTCTGGAAAAACTCCAGATGTTTGTGTTATCGAATTAGGTGGAACCGTCGGTGATATCGAAAGCGCGCCATTCGTCGAAGCACTTCGGCAATTTCAGTTTAGAGTTGGTAAGGAAAACGTCTGCTTCGTACACGTCAGCTTGGTCCCAGTTATGGGCCCAGTTGGTGAACAAAAGACTAAGCCTACCCAACACACAGTGAAGGAATTAAGAGGACTCGGAATTATTCCAGATATTCTCGTCTGCCGCTCGGAGAAACCTCTCGAAATGGAAACCCGAGCGAAATTAGCTGCTTTCTGTCATGTCGCAGAAGATGCTGTCGTCTCAGCTCACGACGTTTCGAATTTGTATCAAATCCCAATTTCACTCTACGAACAATCGGTTCTTGGCAAGGTAAGCCAACAACTCGGTTTTACTGTTCCAGACTCGCTGCCTAAACTCGATGAGTGGAAGGTAATGGCTGACAAAATCGATAGTCTCGAAGAAGAAGTTCATATTGCCATGGTTGGCAAATATACAGGGCTTTCGGATTCCTACCTCTCGGTTATCAAAGCTCTGCAGCATAGCGCTTTTGTTGTAAATAGAAAGTTAGTAATCGATTGGATCGAATCCACTGATCTCGACCCAACCGAAGATTCAGAAAATCATGATGAAGCGTGGAGAATTGTCAAGGCTGCGGATGGAATTCTCGTACCGGGTGGATTTGGAGTACGTGGTATCGAAGGAAAAATCGCCGCCGCTCACTATGCTCGAACGAACAATGTCCCGTATCTCGGTGTTTGTCTTGGTTTACAGATTGCAACAATTGAGTTTTGCCGTAATGTACTCGGATTAGAGGGTGCTAATTCCACAGAGTTTGATGAAAACACTCCGAATCCGGCTGTTGTATTTATGCCTGAAATCTCCAAAACCCAAATGGGTGGAACAATGCGTTTAGGCACGAAACCAACCCCATTCCTTGTTGATGACTGTAAGATTCGCCGTCTTTACGGTGACGCTGCCCACGTCGATGAGCGACATCGCCACCGCTACGAAGTCAATCCAGAACTCATTGAACAAATCGAGGCTGCTGGCCTAGTTTATGTGGGCAAGGATGAGACCGGCCAGCGCTGCGAGATCATGGAACTCGAGGGACACCCGTATTATGTCGGGACACAGTATCATCCCGAGTTCAAGTCCCGACCGAACAGGCCAAGCCCGCCATTCCTCGGATTGCTTATGGCGGCCGTCGGACAGAAAATCTGAATCATTTCTTCATTATTAGGGCACCAATTAGGATTCCCAAGAAGGCGAGTTCTAATTGCTCATATATTCTAGGTATTTGCATGAACTCAAACCATGAAATACCACCGCCCCAGCCGTCGTCTCGATAAAATGAATCGTTCAATTCTCTAAATCTCAATAGTAAATTCATCCCACTTAGAGCAATTAGATAAATTCCCAAGCTCCTCTTTGTATTTTCCGAATTGATTAATCTCACTAGATACAATCCTGAAATCAATAATATTGAGATTATTGTCAATGAGAATATTATTGAGTAACTAATCCACTTAAAATCTCCATATTCAATCAGATCTAATAATTCAAACAGTGCAATAACTGAGGTAGGCAAGAGCAGAACTAGAGCAGTGGTTCCAACAATCATACTAATTTCGGAGTTATTTTCATTCGGCATTTGAGAACCTGAATTAGGTATGTTTCCTTCCATCATCAATATTTGATATTGAGTTTAGTCCTTGAACTTTAACCCTGCATTAAATTTAATCCACAATGATAGGAAGAACTCTAGTCGTCCTAAATCCTTGTAAGACTTTGAGATAGCGCTTAGCAGCAAACTCTGCATCGAGTTCATTATCACCGGTCTCGATTCGCAATCGTCGTACAGTCAACAACTTCGCTGGAGTGCAAACACCCAATACATCATCAATTCCGACAGCGCGAAGCACAGCGGGAGAAAGTTGCAGATTACCGCGACCAATCAAGAAGCCCTGCCCACCCATAGGAGAGAGTAGGAGAGTTACCGGCCCGTCATGGCCAGCAAGCAATTTGAGCAGATCGGATTCATTCAGATCAGTCCCAACCTGCTCGCTGCCGACGCTAGCATCAATTCCAAGCAATGTCGGGGCAATCCCAACCTGATTTCCGATAGTTCGCAGTGTTCCTCCCGAGCCCCAGATGAGCAGTCTATCTTTGTCCATTAGCAACTCGCGAATATGGTCAGATAGACCCTCGAGAACCTCTTCTTCCCCCGCAGTTTCGACACGTTGTTTCGCGCCCTGCATCCATCGCGGACTAGCTGGAGTCATCGCCTCCGCATAGAGCCGAACAACCCACTTACCTTGACGATAAACCTCCTCATCCAAATCCAAAACCTCGGTACTCGCTACCAACAAATCTCCATTCAACCAAGCAGAGAGCACCTCTGCTGCCGCCTTAGGAGATGCTGCAAAACATCCAGAATGCATCTTGACTCCACACGGTACACCGATAATTGGTAAGTCGGAACGGTCAACTGCAGCCAAAGCCGCAACAATATCGCGTGTGGTGCCGTCACCACCACCGTAAACTAACAGATCGATGCCTGATTCGAGAAGTTGTGTGACTAGACCTGCGGTGTCTTCAGCTGTTGTTAAGCCAGAAGAAGTGTGAACTGTAGAGATGCTACCGATTTCAGAATCGATCCATTCACTTCCCATCCGCCCGCTGGATGTTAACCATTCAAGTGTGGAGAAATCTGAATGTAATCGAGAAAAGTAAGTCAAAGCATCGCGAACTCGCGGACCAGCACGATCTTTAGCACCTTGAGAGCGAGCATATTCGGCCTGTCCGTCCGAGCCTTTGAGTCCGAGTCGGCCACCCAAGCCAGCATCAGGATTGACAAGCAAGCCGAGGCGAGGCATGCTGAGCCCAGCACGATGGTGTTCTTATCGCCTCGCGTCCACGCCTTATCCTCATGCGAATCGTAGTGGCACTCGGCGGCAACGCACTACTGCGCCGCGGTCAGCCGTTAACTGCGGCGAACCAACGCGATAACGTGCGTATTGCCGCCCGAGCGCTGGCTCCAATAACAACCGACAATCAACTTGTAATCTCGCACGGCAATGGTCCACAAGTAGGACTGTTAGCCCTACAATCGGAAGCCTATGAGGAGGTGGAAGCATATCCATTGGACGTATTAGGAGCTCAGACCGAGGGTATGATTGGATATATGATTGAGCAGGAACTTGGAAATTTACTGCCAATCACTGTTCCATTTGCTACAATTCTAACTATGGTAGAGGTCGATCCAGAAGACCCATCGGCCCGATTTACACGCAGGAGAGAGCGGCGGAATTAGCCCGCCAAAAAGGTTGGACTGTGAAATCTGATGGGGAACATTGGCGACGTGTCGTACCCTCACCCGAACCACACCGAATCTTCGAAATGCGCCCTATCCACTGGCTCCTCGAGAAGAACACAATCGTCATCTGCGCCGGTGGAGGAGGAATCCCTACTGCCTATGATGAGGACAGGAATCTACATGGGGTTGAAGTGGTAATCGATAAGGATCGAGCAAGTGCTTTGCTCGCCTTTGAATTGGATGCTGATTTGTTAATTTTGGCGACTGATACTGATGGCGTCTATCTAAATTGGGGGACTGATGATGCGAAGAAAATTGAGCATATCACGCCTGAAGAAATCGAGCATTATGAGTTTGATTCGGGCTCGATGGGGCCGAAGGTTGAGGCTGCTACAAACTTTGTGCGCCGCACCGGGCAACGTGCTGTTATTGGGGCGCTAGCCGACTTGGAAGCAATGGTTGCAGGTAAAGCCGGAACACAGTTCGTTCTTGAAAAATAGACGCTTTAGGACTGAATAATTCCCCAAGGGCTTGATATTAGATGTACTCCGCGAAAGCGTTGAGGGTAGCGTAGATGTCGATGATATCTGTTGAAATTGGTTCTGAGGAACCGCATGAGTACGCCAACGGCATCAGCGTTGGCGAAGTAATCCTCAATGTCCATGGCAAGCGCTCTGGTGCTGTCGCAGCCCTCGTAGACGGGATTGAGAGGGACTTTTCCTACGAATTAGAAACGGATTGCAGTGTCGAACCAATTCTTGGCGATTCGGATGCTGGACTCTACATCCTGCGCCACTCATGCGCTCACCTTCTAGCACAAGCGGTTACTGAATTATTTCCTGACGCAAAACCAACAATTGGCCCCCCAATCGATCACGGCTTCTACTACGATTTCTACATGGACCCGATTGGTGATGAAGAATTGCGAGTCATCGAGAAGAAGATGAATGAGCACGTTCGAGCTAACCACAAAATCGTCCGCGAAGAATTCGACAATGCTGGCCTTCGTGAAGTAATCGCCGATAACAAATTCAAACTCGAAATCATGGATGAGAAAATCGGTGAAGAAGTCGGCTCCTCAGCATATCGCCAAGGCGACTTCATCGATATGTGCAGAGGACCCCACGCCCCATCCACCTCACATCTGCGCTTCTTCAAATTGACAAGTACCAGCCAAGCCTATTGGCGCGCAGATAGCAAGCGCGAGCCGCTAACCAGAATCTATGGTATGTGCTATGCGACCAAAGAAGGACTCAAGGCTCGCCAGCAGCAAATTCAGGAAGCTGGCAAGCGTGACCACAAGAAGATTGGAAAGGAGATGGAACTCTACATGATTGACGAATTAATCGGAAAGGGATTACCCGTCTGGCTCCCAAACGGAGAGATTCTCAAATCTGAAATCGAGCGCTTTGCGGTCGAGACCGAAGAAACTTACGGCTACGATCGCGTCACCACCCCAGTGCTCGCAAAGCAGCAACTCTTCGAGTGCAGCGGTCACCTTCCCCACTATGCGGATAGTATGTATCCACCAATGGAGATGGACGATGGCACGTATTATCTGAAGGCAATGAACTGCCCGATGCACCACTTGGTTTTCCGTAATAAGAAGCGAAGTTATCGAGATTTGCCGATTCGAATCGCAGAATATGGCACTGTTTATCGCAACGAACTTTCTGGCACTTTGACTGGACTGCTCCGCGTTCGCATGCTTTCGATGAATGATGCGCACATCTACTGTACACTCGACCAGGTTGCATCTGAATTCGCTGACAATATTCGAATGGTTCAGGATTACTACGCGACATTCGGCTTTACCAATTATCACTTCCGATTGTCACTTTGGGATCCTGAGAATACTGACAAATACATTGGTCAACACGAGACTTGGGAAGCGACTCAGAATCATTTGAGGAAAATTCTAGACGATTTGGGCGTCGATTATGTCGAGGCCGTTGGTGAAGCAGCTTTCTATGGGCCGAAGATAGATATTCAATTCACAACCGCTCTCGGGCGCGAGGAATCTATGTCGACGATTCAGTTGGATTTCGCAGCGAAGGAGCGCTTCGAATTATCTTACAAGGATGAGACTGGGGCTGAGAATAGCGAAGTTTTCGTCATTCACCGCGCCCCTCTTTCGACTCACGAGAGATTTGTGGCTTTCCTGACTGAACATTGGATTGGAAATTTCCCAACATGGTTGTCGCCTATTCAGGTACAAGTGATTACGATTTCAGAGAAGCACAAGGAGTATGCCGCTGAGGTTAGCGCTGCTCTGAAGACAGCTGGAGTTCGTGTAAAAGTCGATGATTCGGATGCGACAATCGGCAAGAAGATCCGCATGCATCGAAAAATGCGCCCAGCTTACATGTTGATTCTGGGTGAAGAGGAAGCAACTGGTTCAACTGTTTCAATTCGGGCGAGGAATGGAGACCAATGCAAGGGTATTTCTCTGAATGATTTTATTTCGCAAATTTCTGAAGAAATCTCAAACCGTTCGGGCGAGTTAGCGCTTGTCCCAAGCGAAAAATGATTGAGGTGAAATCATGGATGATACGAAGATGCAAATAGTCAACATCGCGGGTTACCGGTTTGTCGATTTACCTGATCGTGATGAATTACGCAAGCCATTTCAAGTGAAATGCAAGGAACTAGGGCTGAAAGGCACGATTTTGCTCAGCCCTAACGGAATCAACTTTTTCTTGGCGGGAACTCAAGAAATGATTGATGAATATCTGCAATTTTTAGAGGAAGATGAGAGATTCATCGGCATTCCCACACATATTTCTTACACTGATTATCAACCGTTCCGCCGAATGCTTGTTCGCCTCAAGAATGAGATTATATCCCTTGGTATGGATGAAGTTCGCCCGATTGAAAATACTGGTAAATTCATCGAGCCAATGGAATTCAAAGAATGGCTCGATGAAGGAAAAGAAGTTTTGATTCTCGACGCGCGCAATGATTACGAATTGCGTGTCGGAACTTTCGATAATGCAATTGACTTAGACATCAAATCTTTTCGAGATTTCCCTGCAGCAATCCGTGGCCTACCCAAAGAGGACAAGAACAAGCCATTGGTAATGTTCTGTACCGGCGGAATCCGCTGTGAAAAGGCGAGTGTAGTCATGGAAAATGAGGGCTGGAATAATGTTTACCAAATCAAAGGCGGAATCCTTGGTTACTTCAAAGAAACCGGTGGTGCTCACTGGAATGGTGAATGTTTTGTCTTTGACCAGCGTGTTGCTTTGGACAAAAATTTGAAAGAAACCGACACCCAAATGTGCTTCGCCTGCCGTGAACCACTCGATGAAAATGATCTGAATTCTGAAAATTATCTAATCGAAGAATTTTGTCCATATTGCATCGAAGCAAAGAAAATTACCATTTGATAAATTCTGAATCAGAAATTTCCAGTGTATCCGAATCGGGCCAGCCGAGTAATCGAGCGAGGAAAACCAATGCAGCTCGATTGGTAATATCTGCAACTTCTTCAACTGTAAGTTGGCCTTCGCAATATTCCGCATATGCTTCACAAGCAATTGGAGCGAATTGATAGTGTCCGGTATTATTGATGATTCCAAAAGTCAAATCAACCTCATCGCCAATATCGCTGACGATATGTAAAACATGATTCAAATCAGTTGTCTCATCAGAATCTCCAGTGAGAATCATAGTTGGAATCGAGAGGTTAAGGAGTCCAGATTTGAGCACTGCTCCGTTCCAAGGAGCGAGGGCAATAGCAGCCCAAATTCTATCATCACTCAAATCGATTATATCTTGATTGGGTTCGGATTCCCACCAAATATCTCTGATCTGACAGCCTTCTGAAGATCCAGATTCACACGCCTCAGAAAGAGCCGCAGTATCGATTGTTGCGCCTGCCAATACCAAGGTAGTATAGCCGCCAAACGAATGGCCAGACACCGCATATCCATCATCTTCGTTCAAGCAATTCTCGAAGAGCCCACCGGATTCTGATTCGCTGACAAGCCAGTCAAAAGAATCGCTTATATCAGCGGGTCTTCGCAAAATTAATTCAGAATATTTCTCTTCATCATTATCGAAGAATGTGTTATAGACATGATCTGGTGCAGCGACAATAAAGCCGTGTGAAACGAGTCGCTGCATAAGAAATTCAGAATTCCAACGCATGCCAGTATGTCCATGTGAGTACATCATGACAGGGTGTGTTTCGGAGCAATCAATCAGCGCTGAATCCCACGAATAACCTTGAAAGAGAGAGTCGTAAATCACCGGTGTTCCCGAATCATCAGAAGTTGGATACCAAACTTGTACTGTGATTTCTAGACCTTCCGACCCAGTGAATTTGTAATCTTTAGTTCCAACCGAATATGGACCGGACGAGAATAGAGAAGTTGCGATTGTCAGTGGGAACGGGTCGTCGTCGTCGTCCATACCATCTCCGTCGTCGTCAGCATCTGTATTGTCACCAATACCATCGCCATCTGTGTCTGCAGATTCTGTCGAATCATCTGGGAAGACATCGTCACCATTTTGGATGCCGTCGTCATCCCTGTCCGAATCTGAATTATCGCCGATTCCATCGCCATCGCTATCTATTGTCTCGCTGGAATCGAGTGGAAACGCATCATTGTCTGTTGGAACACCATCGCCATCAACATCCTCATCGCAAGCATCGCCAGATCCATCGGCATCGAGGTCGTTTTGGTTAGGATTGGCTGTATTTATGCAATTATCATCTGCATCTGCGATACCATCACCATCAGTATCGTCGATGCCAGTACAGCCGGAAAAAATTGAAAAAAATAGAATCAAAATTAAAGAAAATTCTGGTAGTTTCATTAATATCACTCAGACTCTACGACGTAAATTTTCTATTATCTCATCAGCCTTACCAAGTGCTTTCAAAGTCGATTGAACATCACCTGTATAAAGTGATTTTGTTGCGGTTGCTACAGCCGACTCAGCGGAGGTTCTCATCTCGTCGTCGGCCTTGATATTCGCTGAATCGAGCCGACGACGCATTTCCTTCCATTCATCTATGACAAAAGAATGCAATTCCTTAGCCTCTTTAATTTCAATTTCATAGGCCTGTAAATCAGTACTTAACGAGTGTAATTTTTCATTTGCAATCGACCATTTTTCATTCTCGGTAGCTTCACTTACTTCAGCAAGCCTAGCCAACCAAATTTCGCCAGCAACACCTTTTGGAAATCTCATCTGTAATTGTTTTCGCTGGCGAAGTGCTCGTTGTACCTCCTGCATTGCACCAGAAGTTTCTCGAACATCGCGAATGATACTGCTCGCCAGCCCTTTCGCTAGAGCAGTATCGCCGGAAGCCATCGCTGATTGAAGATTGGAATGTCCCCTGCTGCTCCAGCGATGGCGTTCTGTGCATCCAAAATCGCTTGTTCAGCCTCACTCGTGGTTGCGATTAAACTGTCGAGGTGACCTTGAATTGAAGAAGTGATATAAATGGCCTCTTTGGGATTCTCATCTGCCATCGCTTCTCTTGCAGAATGTAGTATGCTTCTGACATTATCCAATTGCTGACCCGATTCAGAACCGATTGCTGCATCCGCTTCTCCGATTGCATCCAATGCATCCTGCCAATGTTCAATAATGACTGCTGAGCGATTTTTTGCCCTTCTATACATCAATTCAGCTTCACGTAATGCTCCGTGCTGGGCTTCTCGATCTCCTAACTTGAAGGCTTTACGTGGGCTCGCTGCCTCGACTGTAATTGCCTCCGCTCGCTCGACTGCAGCCAATGAATCCTTACGAATATCATCTAAATCTAGAGCGATTGCTTGAATTTTTTCTGCATCGATTAGTGCATCTTCAATCATCTCTAATCCACGCTCAGGGTTGCTCCAACCCTCTTCGCGCGCGGTTTTCAGAATCGATGATGCCTGTTCAAGAGAAATTCCTTGTCCGCGTAGTACAAGTAATTTCGATTCTGCTGCGTCAAGAGCAGTCCCAAATTTCTTGCGAGCAGCATGATCTTCATCTTTTGTTATCAAATCTGGAACCATCGTCACCGATACTGTGAACAAAATTATTGCAAATAATTCGATTGGAGCGGCTAAAGAAAAAATCAGTGCTGTAGACAGTGCTAGAGCGCCGAGAGAAGTCAAACCACGATAGCGACGAACATTCAAACTAGAACCCAATAATCGATTACTGACCTGCCTGAGTACCAAAGCGATTGAAAACATTATCAAAATTGCAATTAGCGAATCACTTTTTCCAAGATATTCGCCTAAATCATCACCTAAGTCACCTACTGCAATTCCAGCAAAAACCAGTACTGCCGGCCAAGCAACATTCGCAGCAGTTCCAATTCGAGAACGTTGGACTGGTCCGTATTCAATCAAATCTGCCAGCAGCAAAGCTGCTGTAAACATCACGACTACAGGCCCCATTCTTGGGAGCAATTCTGCACTACCATCCATCGCTGGAAGCAACCACCATGCTCCCGTACCAATCAATGTAAGTGTCCCCAATAATGCCAAGCGTTCCACACGAATACGATGAGCAAGGATGACCTTGTCGGGGTAGTCAGGTAGGAGAATCATATATTCACACCCATTGAATCACTGATGAGACCTGCGGCTTCACGGACGGAGAGAATCCGCCCCCCAAAGTCGATTAGCAAAGTAAACAATTCCAGCAAGAATTGCAAAAACACCAATTACGACTTGCAATGGTCCTTGCCAAGCCGGCTCAATTAGATAACCAGGTTCAAGGATTATTGTTCCTTCATCATCAGCAGATTCACTGCTCCATTCAAACGAAACTTCCAACGGCTGGGTTCCGTCAATTTTAGTGTTTATTTCAGCACTAAAATATCCCGGGCTATCTGGCGTTGCACCTGGGATTCCAATATATGCTCCACACACCCCTCCTATGCAAATTCTTCCTGACGCTGGATCTGCTCCGTGATTTTGCAGTGTCGCCATAAAGACAACTATTTCTCCATCTATGAGTTTGCCAGCATAACTCGAGGTTTCAACAGAAATATTGACGCCAAAATTTGGGAATGATTTCAATTGGAAAGCTAGACCACCTTTGTTGCCTGATGAATCCCAAGCCTCGAGGATGATATCGTGAGTACCTGTTGCTAATGGACCGATTGTGAATAACTCAATTTCTGACCAATCGGCATTTTCTACAAGAATGATATCATCGACAGTTATCGTCCAAGATGTATCAATAATCGCGTCGAGGTCATCGTAGGAAGGTGTGAAATTGAATAGAACGGAATCACCGTTGCGAACTACGTTTTCTGAGGAAATTATCACATCATCAATGAATAAATCTGGAACAATTGTTGGACCATTTCCATCTAGGACGAGAATTATCCAATCACGGGAATGAGTATTTCCAGCATTATCCGAGACATCAAGATGAATTGACCAAGTGGTTTTTTCTCGAGAAAGATGGCGTTCTGTGAAATTAAGATGCATTCCATTAACATCTCCGCTCTGTGAAAATCTGTCATTAAATTCGAGATGATTATTGGCTTGATGACGATAGCCTTCAGTCTTATTCGAAGTCAGAACTATGTCAGTAGACGACTGAGAATTCGGATCATCTGCTGAAATACTGAACGAAATGTAACTATCAGAAGGTACCTCGAAAACATCCAAATCGGGATCGAGAGTGGTGATTTCACCATTTGGACTTTCGAAATTTATTGATGCTTCCCAGGTTGGGAAAACCGAATCAATAACGATGTTATCGTACCATGTGCTTATCGAATTAAACCAATCTTTGCAATGCATTACTACACTCGCAACTTGGCCACCAATGAAACCGTGATTTCCTGGAATAAAATTCAAAGTTTCATTGAACTCAGTAAGAACAACAGTCCCATTATTTGAGACAGTCCACCACTGTTCGTTCGCATCCAAACCACCATCTTCACATTCACCAAAATAAGTTGTCACACTGCTAAGAGGAATCATCGAGCCACCGGTTTTTCGCTGACCTAAGGCATTTGGAGCTTGATTCTCTGCGATTGTGATTCTGATATTGGTAGCAGCGCCAGAAGCGGCTCGATCTACTGTGAAATTACCAGGTTCACCGGTGATTATTTCGCGCATTGCGCTATATCGATATTCCCAACCACTTGGAAGGATAACTCGGATTGGAATTTCTTCTATTAGCGCGCCGACGCGAGGCAAGTCTAGCAATCGCGTCGTTCTCGAATCAGTCGAACCAACTAAATTCGCTGATTCAATCCATCCCCACGTCAGATTTTCATCTTCTATTGACCCTACGTTTGGCTCTTGAATGTAAATTGTTGACCCATTTGCAGTAATCATCGGTGTGTAGTCGAATGCACAACATCCAGCTGATTCTGCATTTGTCCAATTTCTCGCCTGATAAAAAATATCGGCAAATGATTCGATTTCGGTTCGGTTAATCCATCCATCAGAATTACCCAGATTAATATCGATTTGAGCACGAAGCCCGTATTCGATATTTGGTAGTAAATCGCTACCGACTTGGTCTGAAATGATTAGTCTAACTTCCCAAGTCGCATCAAATGTTGAGTTTTCTTCAATTGGTTCGAAGAGAGTGAGTGTTGAATAACCATCAACAAGAAATTCTGAATAATTTTCTTCATTTTCATCTCCTCCATCTGGATCATCTGCATTAACAGGTAAAGCCAATCCTCCAAATAGCATCATAAATATGATTATTATTGTCAAAATACGTCGTGTCATAAATTCACTTTCCTGAATCATCGTAGATTATCGTCGAGCCAGAATGGTCAATTCCTAATGGAATCATTCTATGCTCGTCACCCAATATTTTTGCAAGATTATCTCGTAGCATGGGGTTTCCATGAACTAAGAAAAACCCACCGCCGCCAGCACCAAGTAATTTTGCTCCAGTGGCGCCAGCCGACATGATGCGCTCGTACAAATCGTCGAGTGTATCATTCGAGATTCCAGAAGAAATCCCTCGCTTCATTTGCCAAGCTTCATTCAGAAGTGAGCCTAGTCCTGATAAATCAGCACATTCGAGTAAATTTCTCGCCTGATCTGCTTGCTCGCGTATTCGACCTAAATTAGTTGTTTCAATCGACGGATCATCTGCACCTTTAGACAAAACCTCGCTAGCAGAACGGCTAGTTCCAGTAAAAACCAAAGTAAATTCTTCAGCCATTTTAGCCATCGTTTCCTCTGGTAAGTTTAATGGATCCACAGAAACGTTCCCGTCTTTCCCGAACGATATCGCGTTGACACCGCCAAAAGCTGTAGCATACTGATCTTGGCGACCAATCGGCTGGCCGAGAATGTCAATCTCAATTCGACATGCTTCGGCCGCTAATTGCGCTGCACCGACATCACGCCCAGCAAAGTGGTGCAGCGCATTTAGCAAACCAATAGTAACGGCGGAAGACGAGCCAAGACCAGTTCCTCGAGATGGAATATCTGCGATTGTAGTAATTTCAATTCCGGAGGTCACACCAGTGAGACGCATGGATTCGCGAACTAATTCATGTTGAATATCTTCGAAATTATCGACGGTTTCCATGCGCGAGTACGAAACGCGAACGCGGTCGTCAAAACGCTGATTCACAGTTACATGGATGTAGCGAGAAAGTGCAAGAGAGGTCACCATTCCTCCGGTATGAGAACTTTCAGTAAAACGATCAGTATCGGTTCCACCACCACAAAATGACACGCGAACCGGCGTCCGACTGATTATCATCAGCCTTGGGGGGTCAATCATCACTCATGAAAACGACGGAACGCGGATTCAACGCTCTTTTGTCAAGGGCAATGCCTATGACCGGCGTGCTACCGGATTATCACGATGGATGATCTCACAAATGAAGAGATTGTTGAATTATTAGACATTGCACAAAGACTGCTCCCCGTTGCAAAGGGTGATGTTTACGCTCCGCTGCTTCAAGGCAAGGTTCTCGGCAATCTGTTTTTTGAAAATTCGACCCGCACTAGAATGTCGTTTGAGACTGCAATGAAGCGTCTTGGCGGCGAGGTGTTGAATCTCAGTTCAATTGGCTCGAGTGTTGCAAAGGGCGAGACGCTTTACGACACTATGCAAATGGTGAATGGCTATACCGACATCGCTGTAATTCGTCATCCACGACAAGGTGCGGCTCAATACAGCGCCGACGCCGTTGAAATACCAATTTTGAATGCAGGCGACGGCGCTGGAAATCACCCGACTCAAACCATGCTCGATCTGTTCACGATTAGAGAGGCTCACGGAACTTTAGAAGGACTGAACGTGATGCTAGTCGGAGATTTGAGATTTGGTCGAACCACTCACTCACTTTCTCACGCTTTGGTTCGATTTGGCGCAACATTGACACTCGTCTCGCCGAAATCATTGCAAATGCCAGCCGAAATCGTCTCGGATTTGCGCTCTAGCGGCAAAGATATCACCGAGACTGAAGATATGTCAGCCGAGATAAACTCGGCTGATGTTATCTATATGACCCGAATTCAGAAAGAAAGATTCCCAGACGAAGACGAGTACGCGAAAGTCGCGGGAATTTACAAACTCACTGCGAGTGATTTAGGTGGGGCGAAGGGCAGCATGATCGTCATGCACCCATTACCGAGAGTGAACGAATTATGCGCATCTGTCGATTCGACAAAACACGCTAGATATTTTGAGCAAGCTTTCAACGGTGTGCCGACAAGAATGGCATTATTATGTCGAAGTCTCGGAATAAAAGTTCCAAAGAAGGTGACATAATGGCTGAAATGCGAAGAGTTACTGCAATTTGCAACGGAACTGCAATCGATCACATCCCTTCTGGACATGCTCTGCAATTGTTGAAGATGCTAAGATTAGATGTTGGACGTTCTAACCCAATCTCGTTGGTGATGAATGTACCGAGTGGCAAGATGGGACGAAAAGATGTTTTGAAAATCGAGGATCGTGAGTTGAATCAAGAAGAACTCGACCGACTCGCATTGATTGCACCGAAAGCGTCGGTCGCAATTATTCGAAATTATGCGGTAGCAGAAAAACGCCGCATCGATTTAGGTGAAGAATTAGTAAATATCGCTCGTTGTTCATTCTCAAATTGCATTACTCAAAACCCCAATGAACCACTGCCGCACAAATTGCGAGTGATTTCTGCAGATCCTCTTGAAATCCGCTGTGCCTATTGTGAGCGCGGGCAGGATATCGACGAAATCGCCGACTATATCCTCTGAGGAAGTTGGACTAATGGTCAGAATTGACGTTTCCTACGACGGTAATCTCCGCTGCACTGCGACTCACGAACCTTCAGGCCACACTCTGATTACCGACGCTCCCCTCGACAATCATGGCAAAGGTGAATCGTTTTCACCAACCGATTTGTTAGCGACTTCGATGTTGACATGCATCATCACAATCATCGCGATTCGTGCCGAATCGCGAAATATCGATGCAACAGGATTGGGTGGTAACGTCGAGAAAATAATGGGAGAAAATCCTCGACGAATCGGCAAACTCGAAATCAATATTCTACTTCCAGATGGAATTTCTATCGAGGATAAAGCTTGGCTGATTGAGCAGGGCTGCTGCTGTCCAGTTTGCCTTTCAATTCATGAACAGGTGGAAGTTGAAGTCAATTTCATCTGAATTCTAAATCCCAGTTTTAAATTTTCAAATTTCAAGCTGATTCGATAAGCCAATCCTTCATGGTACAGGCTTGGCAAACCTTTCGACTGGTTATTTCACCACACCTTTCACAATTCAAAATTTCAGAGGAATTATTCGGGTGTACGGCACGGTGTAGGACTCTAATTTGATCAAGAGAATGCAATAATCCGTGACGTGCACCAGGAGTAATCGACTCAAGGTTAGCCACGATACCACGGCTCAACTGACGCATCGCGCCAGCGGCGTGCGGACAGTCGCCGTGATGAATAGGCAAGCCAGCACAAACCGCATGTGCATGAATTTCTTGCTCAGGAATCCAGCGTAATGGCACGATTCGAGGTGCTAAACCATCTATTGGTATGGCTGTGTGAGGAGCGAGTCGAACCGAACGTTCGATATCGCCTTTCTGTAAATTCATCAAAATTGATTGAGCCATATCATCGAGATTATGCCCGAGTGCCATCACATCTGCATTAACTTTTGCAGCCAGTGCATTGATTCCTTGACGACGGAAAACCCCACAATACGAACATGGCATCATACCTTTTGCCTCATCCTGATTTTTTGCCATAATCGGCATACGACGAACTACTTCGTCCATTCTTTCGTAGCCCATTTCTTCGTATGATAATGTTTCGAATTGCACGCCTAAATCATTTGCAAGTTGGCGTGCGAGCTCGAGTGAGGGGGATCTGTATCCATCAATTCCCTCATCGATACATCCTGCGATTATTTCGACATCACGGCGTTTGCCGATGATGTCGACAAGCATCGATAAAAGAACGGCTGAATCTTTACCCCCCGAAATAGCAGCAAAAATTCGGTAAGACGAACCATCCTGATGACGTGCGTCTTTGGGAAGTTCTAGTTGAGCACGGAGTTCTTTTGCGACCCTTCGACGTATAGAAGAGAACAAATGTTTGCCACAAAGGTGCTGACCACTGTATTCTTGAAACAGCACCGAAGGTTTGGGACAACGAGAACAAGTCTCGATTACAAGCCCCCCATTCGCCGCTACCATGGGCTCGCGTCCAGCCCCATCTGCTTGAACCCAACTGGAAGTATATCGCTTCAAATTCTGCTTCAAAAATATCTTTCGAATCTCTTTTTATTGAGGAACCCAACAAACGGTGCATTCATTGACTCAATCCCTCTGAGGATGCCATGACCAAGACGAAGGCTCTACCAATCGACCATTCGCCTGGAGTCAAAACATCAGGACCATGGCGCCATCGTGCCATTTTCGCTGCTGCACTCGTTGGTGCAATATACATTGAACCAACCATCACATCACAATTTTCGCCAATGGGAAAATTAGCACTTCCAGCTTCGATTTGTGGATTAAGCATCACTGTACTAATCGTCATCGGCATTATTCACAAAATCGTCGAACGCCGATAGAACCCAATTGAGACAACACTCAAACATCTCTTGAAACCAATTTACGGATATTTGTCTCAATGAATCCAGTAAATCTCTGCCAAGGAATAACGAATCGTCCACCAGCGATTACCACCATGAATAGACCTGCGGAAATCACCTTTCCATAAGTCAATTGCAATTCGAGGGATTCTCGGACCTGACCTGACCATTGTGAACCCTCAAGAGCACCGACAAATCCAATCAAGAAATCATCGAATTCGAGAGCCATTGCGGTCGTTAAACCAACTAGAGACATAATTCCGATAAGATGCCATAGATGACCATTCAGAACATTATTGAATTGGTTGACATATTCAGGATCTTTCTTCGAACCTTCGGGGAGTAATGAGGCATATTCCAGATTAGTAATCACAGCAAGACCTGCCTCTAAGAAAACCAGAAGGAGCAAAGCAATAGATAGCAATTCGAAGGCTAATGGTGAAATTAATCCACCGAATAATGTAGCCTCACCAATTTGTGCAGGTAATGGATTAAGCCCAACATCGACAGCTTGTGTGATGCCTTCGAAGGTCAGCATCGCATGGATGCCGATTATCATCAAAAAGTATCCAACAGCCCAAGTTAACATTCTCTTCGAAAGTCCCCAAATGCCTATTAGTCCAGCCAATATTGGAGCAAAAACAATTCCCAAGAACACCAACTCGAAGATGAATTTCAGAGGTTGGAAAATCAATGCCACATGATCCATATTTGGATCATTATTACCAATTGGCAAATAAAATCCGCCATAGGTAACGATACCTATTAACCAAGACAAAAGGAATGGAAGAGCTATCCAAGCGACGATTGCTATCGACAATACTCGCTTGATATTTTTCTGAATCTTCTCACTCCGACCCATGAGAATTATGAAAGCGACAGTGATGACAAAACAGAGAATTAACGGTGCGATGAAGGCATCGAATCCAGTTTCATTAATGCCGCTCAAGAAATCTGGAAGCACCAAATCGGAATTCCGCGACATCCATTGTAATCCACGTGTATGTTCGTAGGAAGGACACCAGTAATTTACACCTCCAGCACCAGCGATAAAAGTTTCAGAACATGAACCATACAGATCGCTCATACGACGCATTATAGTCAATAAAGAGCCTGTTGCGATAATTTGAAGAAACAATATTTGCCATCGTTTCCTCAATTTACTTATGTGAAGAGTTTGCGAATCAGGGACTACTTCGATAACCATTCATTCAACTCCTAAACTGTCCTTACCTGCAATAATGCCTCTGAAAGCTCAATATTTGGAGTCCAGTCGATTACCTTCGCTCCGTATCCTGAGAGTGCTGTAAGACGATTCTGACGCTCGAGTTTCAGTACCTCATAGGCCATCCGTGGGATTCGGCTCACCAAGCGCTCTAAATCAATGCTGCTCGGTGAAAGTACGATGACTTCGTGACCTTTTCCCGCTAAATTTCTAATCGCCGGTAGTGTCGTGCCATCACCTTCTAGACTGCTGATGATGAAAACGGGTGAGCCGCGCGAAATGCGCGGCGAGAGAGCGTTTGTTACTGCTTGCAGTGGCATACTGCCCTTCGATGAAACCGCTGCAAGTTGACTCAGAACTTTGTAATGCTGTTTATCGCCGGTTTCTGGTGGTAGGTAATCCATGCGCTTACCATAGGTGACTAGAGAAACCGAATCGCGGCGATGAATGAAATAGTTTGCAAGCGAAGCCGCCGCAACCGTTCCCATTTCGAGAGGATTTTTCAGAACGGTTCCGATACGAGAAACATCGCGAGTATCAAGAATGATGAAAACATCGGTAACCGCATCTCGAGTTTTTTCGTTGACCATCAACTCACCCGTACGAGCGAATGCTTTCCAGTTAATTGAACGGAATGAATCACCAGGATGATACTCTCGCAATGCGTAGAATTCCATACCTTGTCCTGGAGTTTTCAATGTCGTCGCTCCAGTATACATTTTCGGAACATCAGAGCGAACAAGAGATTCTTCGATATCACGAACTTGAGGGAAAACTGTGATATCGGATCGATCCTGAATTTTTGTTTCATTAACGAAAAGATTGAACGCATTCCGATATCGGATTGATATCGGTCCAATCGTGTAATGACCGCGAAGAGGACAACGGATAGTATAGTGAATTTTCGCTGTTTGACCAGGACCGAGATTCATGCGCATTCGATTCACACCTTTTCGCATCTTCATTTCATGAGGGACGTTATCGAATACCTCCAATTGTTGAGTCCGGCGATAGGAATTGTTACGAACAGTAAGAATGACATTGATATCATCACCCTTGTAGACATTTACAGCAGAAATTTCTCGAGAAACATCGAGCTCAGAATGACCCTCAACCCAACCATTAATCGCTAAGAAAGACATGAAAGTTAGGCCAACAATCATCAGTTGAAAATTTGCAATCATCATACCAATTAGGATCAAACTGAACCCACTGGTCAACATTATTGCAGCCTTACGCGTCCACAAAGGTATCATCCTCCTCTATACTCGTTCTGCCCCATTCCTTGATTCGCTTAACGAGACCGACCAATTCATCTGGCTTGTATCGACGATCCTCGAAAATGAAACGCACGAGGATCGGGTCCTCGACCATACTCTGTAACTCAGCAGCAGGTAGTGCGTCGAATTCTTCACGTGAGAGGGTGTTCAAATTCCTTACACGCGTGAGTAAAATTTGTCGAATTTTTTCGGGACGCTGGTAGTATTCGTAACGTCTGGCGTCACCGAAACCATAGTAGATAATTCTGAATACATGACGCCAATTTTCAGGATCTTCCTTGCGTATTAGAACTGCTTCAAGAGCGATGAAGAGCCCAAGGAAAAGAATCAGCATTGCCATCCAATCATTGGTGAAATATATCAAAAGATAGTACATTAGATTGTAAGTATCACCGAATAAAGTAGGTTGCTGATGACGAGATTCATCGAAAATTACCATCGAATTCTCACTACCATGAGTGCTTGAATTTCCAATCAGCAAAGCCTCAGCAATAATGTCAAGAGCCCATTTTCGATTATCATTTTTGGCAACATCAATAAGGGTACCATCATAGAAATTCTCGTCATAAAGCGAGTTGATTAAAACAGAACCATCGGCGACAAAGTGAACGCGACCCGAATTTGAGTCGTAGCAAAGTCGGTCAGCACAATAACGAACATAAACTGCAAACGGACCTTGTTCATCGCCGGCGATACCGAGGCTTTCTGCACCGACGGTTAATTCGCCATTATCATCGACATCAAGATATGAATCAAGAGTTGATTTTCCGATTGCATAGCGATTCTCAACCGGGTTGTAGGATGAAGCTTTTTCGAAGGCAGAAGGGCCGTTGGTCAACAGGTCATAGCCTTCAGAGAAATCCCATTCGGTCGCAGAAATCCAACGGTGAGCACAAAGACCTGCTTGTTCCTCTGTAATGCCAGCTGGTTTGTTATTCGGGTCGTATGGATCGGTGTCTAGAAGATCAATAACCCCATCTAAATCAACATCCTTCAGACATGGATTAATGTTTGCAAGAGAACCGGAATTAGTTGTGAAATTGAATGCAGATGTCGTGTTAACCCAAATGAAATTGTAATCTAATTCGGCAGCATATGCTTCACCGTCGTAAAGTCGATGGCCTGAATATTCCAAACCAAATTCTTTCGCCAGAGTTGCAGAATAACCGAAATCATCCATTAGTAATACCGTTCCACCAGCATCGACAAATTCCTTTATTGCAACGATTTCAGAAGTTGTATACCCCGATCCTTCAGAAAGTTCAACAACATTCTTATCACCTGTGAATCGAGGTAATGAAATCGTATCTTTTTCGACACCGGAAACAATGAAAATAGCTTCATCAGGATGGTCCAATTCGCTCAGCAATAAAGGGCTCGAAACCAACGCTGTCGTATCGATACCTATCGCGTTGATGTCTTTGCGGAATTCACCGAGGTCATTCCAATCATCACCGTAAGCGGATTGATGCGTATCACCTTCAATCAAGTAAGTCATCGCAACGGTTGAGACTAGAATTAACAGTAATGCCCAGAAGGCAGCGACGAGCATATTCCGCCTTGCCTTCGGCGTCGAAAAACGTCGGGCATAATCTCGAAAATCTATCATGCTGAACGCCACCTCACCAAAGGAACGTCAAACGAGCCTCAACTTTGACTTATGACCGTTGTGAGCCGATGAGAGGATGGTGCATCACGCTTATCGAGCGAGTTTGATTTTGATACCAACACTCATAACCTCTTCCACAGGGACTGTTAGAAGCCCTTCTACCGTTGGCCATGGCAGTAATCCTGCATCGATATCTCCTTCTATTCGGACAAGCAATGCCAAAATATTTCCACTATCGAGATCGATACGGAAATCTGCGACAAAACCGAGCGTATCCCCGGCAACATCTTCGACTTTTCGATTCAATATCTCAAGTCCAAACGTAGTTGGCATTTCTTTCCCTCAAACAGATTCTATTCCAGATAACGTATCCGATGACCGACGAACTGATTCAAGACCACTCGTCAACATAGATTCCATGCGATTGTAGTATGCCATCATATCTTCGGTCACAGTTGGACGTACACGGCCAATTGCTTCTTCAAAATTCTTTCTCGAAACTGATTTTTTACCAGCCCGCATTGCGATAAGCGCAGATTCTCTGCAAACAGCCTCAATATCTGCACCGGTATAATTCGTTAATTGTTTTGAGAAATCTTCAACCTTAAATTTTCCAAGTGGCATATCGTTAGTGTGAATTTTTAGAATCGCTTTAATCGAATCATTATCCGGTGGTGGAATGTGTAAAACTCGCTCAAAACGACCACTTCGAAGTAGAGCGGGATCAATCATCTCAGGACGATTGGTTGCGGCAACGACAATAACTCCTTCCATCGACTCGACACCATCCATACTACTGAGTAATTGATTGACTACTCGATTCATCACATCAGAGCCATCCCCAGAATTGCTTCTTCGAATACTTGCGATGCTTTCAAACTCGTCAAGGAAAATAATCGAGGGAGCAGATTGCTTGGCTTTCTTGAAAACCTCTCGGATTGCTTTCTCGGATTGACCCACCCATTTGGAAATCAATTCCGGGCCTTTAATAGTGATGAAATTAGCTTTCGCTTCGGACGCAATCGCCTTTGCGAGCAAAGTTTTACCAGTCCCTGGTGCACCGAAAAGAACGATCCCTCGGGGTGGATTAATACCGAAATGCTCAAACATCTCAGGCTTTGTTAACGGCCATTCGATACTCTCCTTCAAACGTTCTTTGACCTCATTCAATCCACCTACATCTTCCCATGAAACCTCTGGTATCTCGAGATAAATTTCGCGTAGTGCGCTCGGCTCGATTTCCTTCATTGCTTCACGGAAATCTGCCATTTTTACTTCCATCTTTTCCAAAACTTCCGGCGAAATTTCTTCCTTTTCCAAGTCTATTTCTGGAAGGTATCGACGCAGTGCTTTCATTGCTGATTCACGCACTAGCGCCGAAATATCAGCGCCGACGAATCCATGAGAATTGTCCAGAATCCAATCGATATCGAAGTCATCGCTAATCGGCATGCCACGTGTGTGAATATTGATAATTTCAGCGCGGCCATTTTTATCAGGAACTCCAATCTCTAGTTCTCTGTCGAATCGACCTGGGCGGCGAAGAGCTTGATCGATTGCATCGGGGCGATTTGTCGCGCCAATGACGACGACATTGTCCCGTCCTTGCATTCCATCGAGAAGAGTCAGGAGTTGAGCGACGACACGTCGCTCGACTTCGCCACTGACATCCTCACGCTTTGGCGCAATCGAATCCAATTCATCGATGAAAATAATGGCTGGCTCATTCGCGGCAGCCTCTTCGAAAATCTCTCGAAGTTGCTTTTCACTTTCACCATAATACTTCGAGATGATTTCAGGGCCATTTATCGAAGTGAAATTGGCCTTCGTTTCATTGGCAACCGCCTTTGCAATGAGAGTTTTACCTGTCCCTGGAGGTCCGTGTAAGAGAACTCCGCGAGGTGGGTCGATTCCAAGGCGGCGAAATAAGATTGGATGCTTCAATGGTAATTCAATCATTTCGCGAACTTTCTGCAATTGATTTCTAATTCCGCCAATATCCTCGTAAGAAATAGAAGAAATTGATAGTTTTCCTACATCTTCTTCTTCATTGATTGGATCTTCCTTGATGATTATCTCAGTATCGGGAAGAACCTGAACAATACCTTTAGGATTAGTTTGAACGATTTGGAATGGTAGAGCCTCAGCGAACAGAGTCATTCCAGGAATAAATATCCGATCCCCAGCAACGACGGGTCTCTTGTTTAGTCCACGTCGAGCGAATCCTTCGATTCCGGGGCCGAAGCGAACCTTCTGCTGTTTCGCCATGACCGGGCTCAGAACCAACCTTGTGCACGGCTGAGTTTCGACCTTGCGGATAGCAACCCTGTCTCCGAGAGAAACTCCCGCATTTTTTCGAATAATTCCATCGACGCGAATCACTCCAAGATTCGCATCTTCGGGGCGGCATCGCCAAACGATTGCAGCGGTTTTCTGCTCACCGGTAATCTCAATGATATCGCCTGGTTTCAAATTTAACTCATTATCAAACGGAACACGGGCACGCCCGTGGCCTACATCACTTGGGATAGCCTTTGCAACTCTAAGTTGAAGGTCTTCATCTGAATTGTCCGACATCACATCACCCTGAACAGAGACTTCTCGTTATCGGGGGTAGTTAAACCCACTAATTGCAGGCAGTCGTTTCAGTAGGATTCATCAAAGGATTGCGAGTCGCGCGCATTATGACCCATGTATTGGAGACTGGATTTGAGCAGATGAAGGCAAATAATCCGAATGGAAGCCCAAAAATTCGAGGATACAATATCATTAACGGAGAGATCTCACTTTCGAGTGACGGCTCTACATTCGAGAGCCTAAATCCCGCAATTCTCGCAGACTGTTTAGGTGAATTCCCACTTTCTACAAAAGAAGATGTTCACAACGCACTCGCCTCCGCCCGTGCTGCTTTCCCAGCTTGGGCTGCAACACCGGCTCCGACTCGTGGACAAATTATTGGTAACATGGGTAGACTTTTGATGGAATACAAAGACGATATTGTTCGTGTTGAGACTCGCGAAATAGGCAAGACGCTGAAAGAAAGCGCTGGCTCGGTTCAGGAAGCTATCGACACTTGTCATTTCTTCCAAAGTGAAGGGCGCCGACTCTACGGTCAGACAGTCAATTCAGAGCTTCCAGACAAGGAACTCTTCACCTACCGCCGACCGCTCGGTGTTTGTGGAATCATCAATGCATGTAACTTTCCAGCAGCAGTTCCATTCTGGAAGATGATCCCAGCAATCATGTGCGGAAACACCTGTGTTTGGAAATCTCCGCAAGATGCCCCGCTTCTCTCATTCATGCTCACACGCATTATGCATGAGGCAGGACTCCCAGACGGAGTCATCAACCTCGTTCATGGAAAGGGTAGCGGTGCAGGCCAAGACTTGGTCGATGCTGTAGACCTTGGCATGATAAATAAAATCTCATTCACAGGTAGCACCGCAGTCGGCAAGATGATCGGTGAAGTTTGCGGACGAAACCTAGTCAGTGCTTCACTCGAACTCGGTGGAAAAAACCCACTCGTCATCATGCCGTCAGCGAACATGGAAAACGCTGTAGAAGGCGCTTATTGGTCGGCATTCGGAACAGCGGGACAACGCTGCACAAGCCTCGGTAATCTAATTATTCACGAGGACATTTATGATGAATTTGTCGAGAAATTAATGGCAAAAGTGAAATCGACTACAATCGGCGATTCGATGGTTCATGAGAACGTGCTTTACGGACCGATGTTGTCCGCACGATACGCAAAGGATTTCCTCAGAGACCTACAGATGTGCGAGACCAGCGGGGCCACCAAACTTTGGGGTGAAGGGATGATTACAGAAGACAACAAACCACTCAACTTCCTTGGAAATCCTTCGGAAGGATCCTATGTCTGGCCACACGTTTACGCAGACGTCACAGAAGATATGGAATGCTTCCATGAAGAGATTTTTGGACCAGCTGTGACCATCGTCAAGGCAAAGGACTTCGATCATGCGCTTCACCTCGCTAACGCTAGCCCATACGGCCTCTCCTCGGCGATCTACACAAACGACCGCCTAGAAGCATACCGCTACAAGATTGGAATCAAGGCTGGAATGACTGGAATCAATAACTCCACCACCGGCGCTGAGGCTCACCTCCCATTCGGTGGGGTCAAGGGCAGCGGAAACGGCACTCGCGAGTCAGGAATTTGGGTTATTGAAGCTTATTCATACTGGCACGCAGTCAACGACGAGCTCTCTGGTAAGTTACAACTCGCTCAGATGGATGTCGATGAAATCGAACTCGAAGAAGCCGATGCAGACTATTCCTCCCTCGCTTAAGAAAGGGTTTAACGGCTTTTTCTTCAATAAAAGAAGCGGGTCGCTGATTCACAAAAAAAGTTCGCCGCACTCGGGACAAGGAAGGCCGGGAAGCCAAGCACCAGGCATATGGCCACAATTTGGGCAGATTGAAGATTCGATTCCACCCGTACCGCCGAAGACATCCATCTGTATCAACAAACGAATATACCGAACTAATTTGAATCCATCGCTCGACATGATGAACGGTTTCGATGCAATCACTTATGGACAATCGGCATTGCGCTTTGAGCGTCAGGAGATTTCCCAATGTCGAGCGGAATGAAACTTCCAATGAAGAAAGGCTTCGGGGCCACAGACAGAGTCGATGCATGGTGGAAAGGACCTACTGCTATGGCTGCCTATCTTGGAATCATGATTGCTTACTCTACATGGCGAGGATTTATGGAAGCTGATTTTTGGATTTTTTCTGATTTTGGGCTCTCAGCAGGAGTAGGCCATGGTAATGGAACTATGGCCATCGAGAACAATCATTCTCATGTGCTTAGTCCTCTGTTTAGTCCTCTAATCATACCTGGTGAGAATTCTTGGGTTCCGTCTCAATTTCAGTGGATGAGTCCGGCAATGTTTATCCTCATTTTCCCTGCCGGATTCCGAGGAACTTGCTATTATTATCGTAAAGCATATTATCGCGCTTTTTTGCAACAACCGACCGGCTGCGCGGTATCAAAACCGTGGGATGAATACTCTGGTGAAACTGGACTTTTGTTGATTCAAAATCTTCACCGCTACTTCATGTACGCTGCTCTCGCATATCTTCCAATTCTTTCCTACGATATTTGGCTATCGATGAATTTCCACCACGGTGATGCTTCGGCTCTAGGCATTAGCGTTGGAACGTTGGTCCTCGCACTCAACGTTATCCTCCTCGGTGGATACACCTTGGGTTGCCATGCCTTCCGCCATCTTGTAGGAGGTGCTTCTAACGACTGGACTTCGACTCCAATGAACCGCTTCAAGTACAAACTCTGGAAATTCTCAACCATACTAAACGAACACCACAAGGATTGGGCACTCTACTCACTCTTTTGGGTCATGTTCGCCGACTTCTACGTCTATGCTTGTACAGATCCTATGTTTGGCTGGTCGGATGTCATTCTCTGGGGAGGATTGTGAAATGTCTGAAATTAACACCGATTATTTCGTCCACGAGCATGATGTTGTTGTTATCGGTGCTGGAGGTGCTGGATTGCGCGCCGCGATTGAAGCGAGCCAGAATGGCGCGAGTGTTGCGATGATTTGTAAATCGATGCTTGGCAAAGCGCATACTGTAATGGCTGAAGGCGGCGCGGCAGCTGCTCTTGGCAATGCTGATCCACGTGATAATTGGCAGGTACATTTCCGTGACACAATGAAGGGTGGAAAGTACCTGAACGATTGGCGAATGGCAAAAACTCATGCTCAGCAAGCAGCAGACCGCATTCGCGAATTAGAAACATGGGGGGCGGTCTTTGACCGCACTCCGAAGGGCAAAACCAACCAGAGAAATTTCGGAGGACACACCTATCCAAGGCTAGCACATATCGGCGATGCCACCGGACTTGAACTGATTCGAACCTTACAAGAAAAAGGCGTTCACATGGGAATGGATGTCTACATGGAATATACCGTTCGCAGACTATTCCAAAGTGATGGACATGTCACCGGCTGCTTCGCATACGACCGAAACGATGGTTCACTTCACGTGTTCAAGGCAAAAACGATTATTCTCGCCACCGGTGGAATCACTCGCTGTTGGGCGGTTTGCTCAGGTAGTTGGGAATACACCGGTGAAGGACACGCGCTGGCATATTGGGCCGGAGCAGAAATGGGCGATATGGAATTCGTTCAATTCCACCCTACTGGAATGATTTGGCCACCAAGCGTGAAAGGAATTCTCGTCACTGAGGGTGTTCGTGGCGAAGGTGGAATATTGCGTAATTCTGAAGGTGAACGATTTATGTTCAATTATGTCCCAGAGATGTACAAGAGTGAATTTGCAGATACCGAGAAAGAAGCTCTTGAATGGGTCGACGAAATTATTGCTGGCAAGTTAGCGACCGTTCGCCGACCACCTGAACTTCTTACTCGTGACGTCGTCGCTAAGGCGATTAATTCCGAGAAGGATGCTGGTCGAGCGAGTGAGCATGGTGGAGCCTATCTCGATATTTCTTGGAGAGATGAGGAACAAGTCAAGAAGAAATTACCAGGAATGTATCATCAATTCAAAGAATTAGCTGCAGTTGACATCACGAAAACTCCGATGGAAGTCGGTCCCACTGCACATTATGTGATGGGTGGAATCAAAGTTCATCCTGAAACTCAAGAATCTACTATCGGCCGACTTTACGCGGCCGGTGAGGCCTCGACCGGTTTGCACGGAGCAAACCGCTTGGGCGGAAATTCATTATCTGATTTACTCGTATTCGGAAAGATTGCTGGAGAGAATGCAGCCGCAGTTGCAGCTGATATCGATGGATATACTGAAATCGCTGAGGCTGAAATCGCTGACGTCATCGCCGAAACCCTCGCCCCATTCAACCGCGAAGGTGGAGAGAACCCAGCAAAGGTCGTCGAAGATCTTCGTGAAATGATGCAAAATAAAGTTGGAATCATTCGAACCAAGATACTTCTGGAAGAATCATTGAGTGACCTCGACAAATTAGAATCGCGAGCAAATACAACCAGCCCAGGAGGAAGCAGAATCTACAACCCTGGCTGGCACCAAGCTCTCGAACTCAGTGCGATGCTCGATGTTAGTCGAATGTGCGCTCTAGCAGCCTTACACAGAGAGGAATCGCGCGGCGGGCATACAAGAGATGATTTCCCAGTTCCTGATTACAGCCATTGGGGTAAAATCAACTCAGTTATTTCTATGGATGAGGCGGGCGCGATGAACATCGAGTACCGTAGATACCCACCGATCCATCCAGAACTGAAGGCACTACTAGATGCGGCCGATTTACATGAGGAGGAATGAAATGTCAGAAGATATAACTTTCCGAGTTTTTCGAGGAGAACCAGATAACGATGGTGATCCATTCGGTGAGATGGTGGATTATACCGTCGAGATGGATGAGGGAATGGTCGTTCTCGACGTTGTTCACAAAATCCAAGCTGAGCACGCACCCGATCTCGCTTGCAGATGGAATTGTAAAGCTGGAAAGTGCGGCTCTTGCTCAGCAGAAGTTAACGGAATAGCGCGACTAATGTGCATGACTAGAATGGAAGATATCATGGCAGAAACGCCTAATGGCGAGCCTGTTGTCATTAAGCCAATGCAGGCATTTCCACTGACAAAGGACCTCGTCACGGATACATCTTGGGCATATCAAATGAATAAGAAAATGGTTCCAATCAAGGGCCCAGATAAGCTCGATTGGGAATTCAAGCAAGAGGAGGCTGATCGAATTCAAGAATTCCGTTCATGTATCGAATGCATGCTATGCGTCAACACGTGTCACGTTCTCCGAGAACATCAGAAGTTCGACGAATTTGCTGGACCACGATTCTTTGTACGCCTCGCAGGATTAGAGATGCACCCACTCGACACCGAAAGCCGTATCCCAGAAATTAAGGATGATTTCGGATTGGGTTACTGTAACATCACCAAGTGTTGCACCGAAGTTTGCCCTGCTGGAATCAATATCACTGACAACGCCATCATTCCACTAAAGGAAAGAGTCGTTACTGAATATTACGACCCTCTTGCTCTAATCGCTCGCAAGCTTGGTTTGCGCGAATGAATCAACTAGATTGATGATGGCGCTTTCGCACCGCCTTAACTAATTGAATAAATTATCTTCGAATTAGAAGAAAATTGATTTGATTATACCCTCGCCGAGCAGGCCCGACGGGGGGTTTGTGTAAATCCGCAAAACGTGCGATTCAAGGTCGCGCGTGAAAAATGATCACTCAAAGACGAGTGATGCCGTTTTTCTTCACGTTAGCCTTCTTGATCTTGTCCGGTAACCATGCAGGCCCATTCGCTGGCTTAGCAACAACTTCAGTCCAACCGTCAAAGTTGTGAACACGGTTTGTCCCGCGCTCACGCAGTTGGATGTCTGTGTGTCCACGTGTAGCTGCTTTGAGGGCAGCGCCGCGTGGTTGCTTGCTTACGAACACCTGTGTGGTATCCTTTCCGTTCTCCATCAATACAAAATATTTTTTATCTGACATAAAGTAATCCTCCATTCGCGCGCCTATTCAAAGAGATTATGAAGGTATGGGCGGAAAACGGCATACTGCGCCTCTATTGGCACTTTTTCAAAAATACCGAGGTGAAGAAAATCATCAATTTTTTCAGGTATTTTATTCAATCTCAGCACAAGCGAGTGTTTTTGTGTTCAAAACACCGGGAACTGATCGAATAGATTCAACAACTAATCGAGCGATTGCGCCCATATTATCTGCTTCTAATTTTACGATTAAATCGTGGTCGCCGAATAGAAGATTCGCATCGCTAACAAATGGGAGTGCAGAAGTGACATTGAATACACTAATCTCCGAACCTGGTTCAACATTAATGAGCACATAACCGACTGACATTGTTTACTCCGTGAGCACGGCCATCAATCAAACCTTCGCTCCCTCGTTAGAGAATCGTATTGAGAAGAATACAAAGCAGATGGGTTGCTCTGAGATTGCATGGCAGAGGTCATCATAGTCCGTGAGTGTAAGTATGGCCAAGTTCGCGTATGCTTCGGAAATATTCTTCGAGTCGAAGGTGATGTCATGGTATTGCCAGCAAATAATCGACTAGCAGGCCGTGAAGGCCTCGATGAAAAGATGCAACTTGCAGCCGGGCCTGAACTTCGCGCCGCCTGTATAGAGATAGCGAATGAGAAGAGAAAAACAAATTTACAACCGTGTGGAGTCGGCAATGCAGTTACTACTTCTGCTTACAATTTACCAGCTGAGCACCTAATTCATGTCGTAGGTCCTGATTGTCGTCGTCCGACTCAAGATCAATACCGTCGAGAATTACTCGAAAAATCATATGTTGCAATGTTCGAGGAAGTTTCGGCATTAAAACCCAGAAGTACGGTAGTTCTACCACCTCTCGGCACCGATGTATACGCTTATCCTAATCGCGAAAACGCCCGAAAGACAATGGAAATCATCCTTGCTTGGATGGATGAGGGAGAAGACCCTGGAGTCGATATGGTATTGATTGTCACCGACGATAATACGTATTTGAACAACATGAAGACAGTATATCGAGAATCTGAGGATCAATTTCCTGGAGTCGATAAAACCCGACTTTTCCGAAAAGGAAAGTACCCTTGATAGTTGATTCTGGCAATTCACAGAACCAGCCAAAATTCGCTCCAATCAGAGATTGCAAGCGATGTCGTCAATAACCCTGAGAATTGGCTCGATGCATGAGCAGCATTTACGAGCGTGAATTACGCTCGGTTCTCGCTGGTGAAGAGAAAGGTGTCCGAGCAGTTACAAGATCTTGTACAGAATCTCAACGCGCACAAACGATGCAGGTTTGCCAACGGCCATTTCTTGTCGTTCGCGCACCAGGAAGCGGTTCTGAAGGAACTGGAGATTTGTTGGTCTTGCGCGGTGACATGTGCTTTCCAATCGAGGTGAAATCCTCGAAAAAATCTCGATTGTACCTCTCTGGTAGAACAGTGTTACAATATCAAGCTCTGGTAAATATCGGCGAGAAATGTGGTTTACAACCATTTTACGCGTATAGATTGAAAGGTGTCCGAGGGGATAGTTGGAGAATTTTTCGAGTTAATGTCGATAATTTGACTGGAAAATCTCGCCGACTCGCTTCACTTGTCCCCGCCCTCCCACTTACTAGAAACGGAACGCCGCACCTAGATTGGGAACAAGGCCTTCCTTTACACAAGTTCATCGCGCTAGTCTGCCGTTCTGATGGCGCTCGCTCGATTGAATCATTACAAGCGAGCGCTGCGATTTACAGCAATATTATCGAGACTGAAACAGATCAATATCAATCCAGTTCACCCGATAAAAAGGCACCCAGTCTATCGAATTCTTGATTCAGTTTCTTCACTTCTTCAACAAGATTCGACATCTTTGCTTGTTGCAATAATCTCTTGATACTCTCACGCTCTCGTCTAATTGAATCAAGTTTACGATTATCGCTCCGATTATCATCATCCGCGGCATCGACCATGAATGACCGTAGAGACTCTCTGTCTTTTTGATTACGCATCGAGCCACACAGGTTGAAGAACATCATCTGCGGCCTAAAGCCGATGGAGGAGAGGCAATCATCAGGTTTCGATTACCTCGGGCCAATTATTTTTCTATGGTTCCTCAATATAGTAGGTATGCCTATCTGGGCAATTGCAATTTTAGCAGCCTGGTATTTCTTGCTGGTTTATCTCGAAAATAATGGTACTCTCGACGATTGGAATGCTACTCGAGTAATGGGTTTCATCCTGATGATTAGGACTCAACGTGGAAAAATATTGCTTGACAAAATTTCTCAGTATCGAAAATTTTGGAGAGGATTTGGTGAGTTTTCAATTTGGCTTTGCTTTTTGATGATGTTTGGTGTAATCCTCTTGCTGGTGGCGACAGCAGTTTTTGCTGCAATCCAGCCACCACAACAAAGTTTGCCAGCAAAGGATCTACTCTTGATTCCTGGAGTGACGAGTTTCGTACCATTTTGGTGGCCGGTAATAGCATTGATTGTCGCTCTCGTAATTCATGAATATAGCCATGGCATTCAAGCCCGTGTACATGGCATGAGATTGCGAAGTTTCGGCCTACTTCTCGCTGGCCCACTGCCGATGGGGGCCTTTGCTGAACCTGAATTAGAAGAAATTGTTCGAGCACCTAGACGGGAAAGAATCCGACTTTATGCAGCAGGCCCGTCAATCAATATTGTCGCAACATATCTGGTCTTGATTATTCTCTCTGCGACAGCATCGGGATTTGTTGCCCAAGACGAAGGGGTTCATGCAAGAGCGATTATTGATGACACCGGTGCTTCTGAAGCCGGTTTGTTACCATACGAAATCATTACCCATATCGATGGCCAATGGGTCCCTGATTTCGATTCATTCTCACAGACTCTTGACCAAAGTCAAGCAGGGGATGTGGTGATGATTTCGGTATTATCTCATGAAGATGAGAATGGAGAAAGGGAAGCGAGAAGGATTAGTGTGATGCTTACCGATCAACGCCAATATTATCTCGGAATATGTGAAGGAGAGCAAACTTGCCTCGACGATACCGCAGAAATACTAGATCTGTGGGGAATTTACGAAGGTAATGCATTCCTTGGAGTAAGTGGGCTTTCTGCTGGCACGAGCGGAGTCGATTACTATGAATTATCGACCGATTCAGGCTTGATCTATAATTCCCTCTCATTCTTACTACGCCCGCTCGGCATAATGGGGATTCCAATCATTAATGATGGCCAAACTATGGCTCTAGAAGAGCGCGCTTTAATCAAAGCAGGAGATGGTTTCGTCGCATCTAGTCTAGGCACAGAAGGCATGTTAGGATTGTTCGATTTCCTCTTTTGGCTAGCTTGGATAAATTTCATCCTAGGATTCGCAAACCTGATTCCAATGATTCCCTTCGATGGAGGTCACATTATTCACGATACTATTCACTCTACGATTGCAATGTTAAGTAAAAAAATGCACCCGATGCAGATTGAATCTTTAGCCGGAAAAATTAGTAATTTCAGCAGCATCGGCATGCTATTAATCGTATTATTTCCAATTCTATTACCAAAATTAATCTAATTTTTTGCCTCTTCGAAAAACTCATTCCTCTTCATCAGAATCAGTTTTTCGATTTTCAATAATAGCTTCATACAGCATCGGTGCCGCAATTACAGATGCGAATAGCAAGCCTAAATTACTCCAAGATTTGCTGGTCACCGATGAAGAAGTCCCAGAAACAAATAGTTTAATCGCACCAATCCATGGAATTTCTGTCGCAGATATTCCTTCAATCCAAATATCACGAACAGCCGTTACTGGATTGCCATTCTCATCTTTCAATCCTCGACTTCTTATCCATTGCTCATCAGCATCGCTCGAAGTCGCACGTAATTGGTCGATTGTACAACCATTTGTTCGATAATTATCGCCGGTTGTCAGGTATCCTTCATGGTTTGGAACCCAACTATCGATGACTAAATTACCATGCGGAGCGCATGAATAATCTAATGTCATTGAAATTTCTTCGACATTAGACTGGTTGGTTCCAGGAACTGACCAGGTTAGAACGCAAATATCCTCCAAACCATCGTAAACACCCGCCGTGCAAGCTCCACCTAGCGCAGGTGCAGTAGTTTCAGCAACCGCTTTGAGCAGAGCCCTGTGAATGATTGGGGTGTCGCTGCCCCCATTCTTTCGATAAATAATCACATCTCCCTCCATACCAAGAGATTCGTAACCATAATTTTCATTTCCAACTTGCTTCGCTTCGACATACGTGATGATTTCTACACGATTTGGGTTCATTACCAAAATGAGATCGCCAGGATCAATTGAGCCGACTGCGCCGTCATCTAAATCGTGCATCATTGAACCAGATTCTACGACTACCATGGGGGGAAAAGATCCGGTCGCCAAAAACATCGAGCAGAGCAGCAGTCCAACTAAACCTGCAGCCAGCATTCCTTCGCGCAACCAATCCTGCGAGGCTGTCATCCTCATTCCTCCTCTTCATCAGAGAATGCAGGTTTGGTTGAATAAAGAATTAATCCAAAGAATCCTATCAATAACATGCTGACAGCATCGAAGTGAGGGGCAATTTCGTGGAAACTCGCTTCGCCGCCTAATCGCGCAGTCAAATCGATTGTATGATCCCGCGCACCGGTTGAGCTGACGGCGAGACCGCTGATTGAATTATAGATGAGAAAACCAACAATTCCAGCTGAAGCGATAATTGTTGAACGGTGGAATTTAATGTTGTCGAGTGCTTTCATTCCTGGTAATTTTTCAGCAAGGATTGAGTTGGTATCATTCCACCAACCGTTGGTTGACATAGAATCACTACCTTCGCTTGAGCGATTCGGCGCGCGAGATTCCGTTCCCAATTTCTTTCCTACTGGAATCTCGTGTAATTCAAGCAAGCCTCGGAATCTTGCCATAAACGGTTTGCCGAGCATAATTGCCGCATCTTCACCTTCTTTTCGGCGGCGAAGGATTTCGGCGCGAGAATCAAGCGCTAAAATATCTTCTAAAATCTGACGCTCACCCAGATAAACAAAAAATTCTGGCAGAACATAGAATGCTCCGATAGAGCCGAAGAAGAATCCTAACCAAGTCCAATTTCTCAAATCAGATTTGGTTGGGTCGCTAGCGCCAGAGAGTATGATGAAGAAAATAATGCTCCAGAGTAGCAATGCGACCGAAATTATTGTCACATATGTGATGATTTGGAAGTGCGAATCACTCTTGCTTTCCCACCAGGACTCAAAACGACCGACTTTTTTCCCCCCTCGACTTGCCATTTGAACCAGTTATGGGTAATGCTTCGCGTCTTAGTCCCTTATGCTGTGACGCTCAGTTGAACATGCTGCTGACGGAGGGTTTTCTTCACATCACTCTCACCGATGAACCATGTCGGAAGATGCGCTTAACGCACTTCACCCGAAAGTCCGTGGACTAATCAGCAGTTTAGGATGGGATTTGACTCCAATTCAACAGAAATCGAGTGCCGAACTTTGTGATGGAAAGGATCGTCTCCTCGTTGCACCCACTGGAAGTGGAAAAACAGAAGCTGCGATATTACCCCTAGTTACTCGAGCCTTAGAAGAGAATTGGGAGGGGCTATCAATCCTCTATGTGACTCCACTTCGCGCTCTCAACCGCGATATCAATCGTCGGTTGAGTTCTATGCTTGAACCGCTCGGATTAAGCGTTGGATTACGGCATGGAGACACTAGTCAGAAAGAGCGGACTCGTCAATCAAAAAATCCACCAAATTTGTTGGTAACTACTCCAGAAACAGCTCAGATAATGTTGCTTGGTTCTCGATTACGACAACATCTAGCCGGCGTAAAGGCAGTTGTTCTCGATGAAGTTCATGATTTGGCGGCAAGCGAGCGGGGCGCTCAATTGATGGTTGGACTCGAGCGAATCGAAGCATTATGCGGCGCACCGTTTCAGCGAATTGGCTTATCAGCGACTGTAGGGAATCCCGCTGAAGTCGCTGGATTTATGTCGAAAACAGCAACACATATTCTCGGTCCCGCACCTCGAACTACCGATGTTATAGTTCATCATGAAATACCGAGCCCTGAAGATGAAATTCTCTCTGTTGAATGGTCTGTTTCAGCTTCATCCATCGCGGCTTTTCGACGACTTGCTTATTCACTGATTGCTGATTCTCCAGCCCTCGTTTTCGTCAATTCACGCTCAACTGCAGAAACCGTTGCTCAACGACTGAGCGCAATCGCACCCGAAATCAGATTAGGAGTTCATCACGGAAGTTTAGCTGCAGAAACTCGTCGAATTATGGAAAATCGCCTTAGGGAAGGTGATATGCACGGTATGATTTGTACGAGCAGTCTCGAACTTGGAATTGATATTGGTTCAATTCGGCGCGTTCATCAATTGCAGAGTCCACGCGCCGTCGACCGATTATTACAACGAATGGGACGTGCAGAACATTACCTCGGAGGAACTGGTCGAGGAGAAATTCTTGCTTGGGAAGTAGATGGAATCTCAGAGTGTAGTGTCATCGCACGACGTGCGATGGCCGGTGAATTGGAAGGCATTGAATGGCGTACAGACCCAGGTATTGTTGCTGCTAATCAATTCATTCAAATGGCTATTGAGAGAAGCGTAGTCCCTCTCAAATTTGCAACTGAAATTATTCAAAATTGCACAATTTTTCATGAGTGGAATCATGATTCTACCCTAGCAATTTTGCACGTCCTCAACGATCGCTGGATGATTCGCCTAATTGAAGAACCAGCAGATTCTGACGTGATGACTTGGCCAGCAAAATTATGGCGTGAATTAGCATCACGCGCAAAAGGTGACATTCCACCCGAAAGACCACCTTGGGACGAGGAACAGAAAGAATCCGATACTAAAAAATGGCGAGCCTCTATGGTCAAAGTTCTTCCTGAATCTCTCAAAAATGGCTGGTTCTCTCCTGCCGGGCGTTCAAGCAGAAACCGTGTTGAACACATATCAATGATACCTGACGATATTTCATACCGAGTCCGAGATGCGGTGACTAGAACCGTTCTCGGCTCGGTCGACGAAGCTTTCGTCCTGACTCTAAACAATGATGCCAGCGACGATTCTCTCGGCCGAGCACGACGTTTCGTTATGGCCGGTAGGACATGGCAAATCATCGATGCCGATCCAGAAAAAGAAGAACTTCTAGTTGCTCCAATTCAAGAGACAGGAGAGGCACCTGTGTGGTCAGGAGAATTACCACCGGTGCCGAAAGAAATTGCCAACGAAGTGGGAAAAATGCGCCGAAGTGCAGCTATTTCGATGGGGGGGATGGAAGCTGATGATTCTCTTGTCGATTTCGATGAATATCCATTATCTGAATCGGCCAGAGACACATTGATGACTACAATCGCCGAACATTTGGACACGACTGGAAACCTACCCAGCGACCGCTTGATTACCATCGAAAATCGGCACGGAACAATCGTATTGAACACCTGTGCCGGTTCAAAAATTAACGAAACATTAGCACATTTAATCCAAGCTTTGGGCTCGCTAAAAGAAGGCAAAATGGGACGAGCCGTAATCGATCCGTACCGAATCGCATTTCAAATCCCGGGGACAACCTCGGCTGATGTCATCAAATGGCTCAATGAAACACCGCCTCTCGCCATCCCCTCGCTCCTCCGTATGACAATTCCCAATGGCAGGGCAGTTCGATGGAGGGTTGTGCAAGTTGCAAGAAAAATGGGTGTATTGAAGAAAGGTGTGGATCCACGCAGAGTAAATATTCCAGGATTAATGAAGCGCTGGAGAGGAACTCCCGTTATCGAAGAAGCCCTTGACAAATTATTTCATGAACGAATGGATATTGATGGAACTGTCGATCTGGTAAAAGACATCCAAGATGAGAATATTGATTTGATTAATACGGCACCTGGGCCACTCGGCCTATCTCCAAAAAGTGAACGAGATCTTTTGCTTCCATCTTGGTCGGACAAAGAATTACGCGAGCATCTTGAAGTGCGTTTGTTGAACGAGAGAGCGGTCCTGATATGCCTGAATTGTGGCAATAAAAAACGTCGTCGAGTTGATCGTTTTTCTAATAAAATTGAAGCGTGCACAACATGTTCTGGAACTATGCAAGCCTGTTCTCCAGAAAGAATGGAAACAATGCTTGCGGATTGGGTTGCAAGCAAGGATCCAAAAATATCCGGGAAAATGCAGAAAAATGCAGAACTTGTTCGTACTCATGGCAAAGAGGCAATCATTTGTTTGATGGGACGTGGAATTGCCGAAGAGACAGCAACGCGTGTACTCCGTGGACACGTTGCTGGAGAGCGAGTGAAATTGCTGAGATCAATTCATCTCGCGGAACTCAAGTATGCTAGTACTCGGCGATATTGGAGTTGAGGGAATAGTAAGCGATATGGACATCCGACCATTGGCGTATTTCATGTTAATCGGATTGACCGGCAGAAATGCATCTGGAAAATCGACAATTGTCGCTTGGTTTTCAGAGAAGGGATTGCGAACCGTATCCTGTTCAGATTCGATTCGAACTTGGCTCGCCGAACAAGATATCGAACAAACTCGGGATGCATTAATCGAAGGAGGTCGAGAATTACGCCGCCAAGGTGGTCCCGGAATTCTCGCAGAACTATTGCTAAAAAGTCTCGATGGAGAAAATGCGGTTATCGATTCGATTCGCACGCCAGGAGAGGTTGAGGCCCTTCGCCAGCGCGGTGATTTCACTCTCATTGAAGTCGTTTCGGATATGGAGGCGCGATGGCAGCGCTCACTGAAGAGGGCTCGATCAGGTGACCCACTCGATAGAGTGACCTTCGAGCGACAAGAAAAAGCTGAAGCAACCGCTAAAGATGATGCTGGTCAAGCCCTCAATGCGACTGCTGAATTAGCTGATATTACCCTAAATAATAGTGGTTCAATCGATGAATTGAACAAAAATTTAGATGAACTATTCATTACGCTCAAGCGGAACGGACATGGACGCCCGCTTCCTTCATCATCCCGGTAGCAATGCCAAAATCTTCTGCCCAACGCTCTGGTATCTTGACTTTTTCGGGGTAAACCACCTCTTTGACTCCGGCTTGAATTAGTGAACGCGCGCAGCGCGAGCAAGGCGGCCAGGTGACATATGCAATGCCGCCTTTCAGTGACAATCCAATTCGAGCAGCATGCATAATTGCATTTTCTTCTGCATGACAAATCAGTGGATATTTTTGGTTGCGATCATTTAATCTCTCGAAAGAATCATCAATTCCGCGTGGAAATCCATTGAATCCTGTGGAACGAATTTCTCTATCCTCACCAACAACGACACAACCAACCTTTGTCGACGGGTCTTTTGACCAGTCGGAGATATGCAATGCAAGAGCTAAAAATCGTTTATCCCACTTTTCACTCATAGTAATTCCTCAGGGCTGCCCTCCGGGCGGGTCGTTATCTCTATTTGCCTCGGTACGAGTGGAATCATAACCTTCCCAAACACTTGGATTTGAATAACAATCAGGGTCATCTCGGTCGGCTTGACCACCTCCGTCATTGTCAATTCCATCACCACAATTACCGGCCGCATCGCCTTTTTTTGGTGAAAGGAAACCATCAGCTCCACCACCTGTGACCAAAACCAAGAGAACGCCGGAGAGTACCAATGTAAGTGCGACTAAGATTACTTTCGAACTCGTATCTTTCGACTCGACGACGACTTTTACCTCGACTTTGTCGCTCTCCCTGGTTGACATCTGTAACACTTCGAGTAGGGTCATCCTTTTTGATTCTCAGTGAACTGTGAGTTCTTTCCAAAGGTTAAGATCCGAACTCTCAACCACATATTTCAAAATATCTCCAACCAAATACACACTGCCCATCACGATTACTGATGTTCCTTGTTCTGCTGCTAAATTTGCTGCCATTTCGACGGCGAGTCCAGGTTCTTTTTCAATCGAGTATGACTCGCCAAAATCTACAGGAAAAATGTCTCGTAAATCTTCTGCGGGCACGGCAGAATTTCGACCACTGGTAGGTTCGGTGAAAAAAACATGAGAAAACCATGATTCGAAATTTTGAGGATTCGGCAAATCCCCAAGGGCGGTTAGCAAATTCGATTTTTGGCTCATACCGAGAACTAATATCAACTTCTGTTGAGAATTTTCAGAATTAGCGAGTAAGGCTAATTCAGCATCGATACTCTCGGAATTATGTGCTGCACTAATTGCCACTTCTGCTTCAAACCAATTCGGTGGCCAATTAGGGGAGCGACCTGGCCAAATTGCATTATATTGCTGATTTTTCCAACCGAAAGAGTGAGCAATTTTTTGTGAAAGTTCGCTCCATATTTCCCAAGGCGGTAAGTTGACTGCAGGGCTATGTAACCAAAGGTCATCACCTGCATATTCTGCGAACACAGAAAGTACTGATTCATCACTCGGATCCAATGCGATTAATGGCACACCATCTCGATGAATCGCTGCCTTTTCGGCAGCTATTTGTGCTAATGTATCACCAAGAAATTCTGTATGATCCAACGAAATTGTCGTAATCACGGTAAGATCTGCATCGACCAATCGTGTTGCATCGAGTCGCCCACCAAGACCTGTTTCGATAATTGCCCGCTCGACTCCGGCTTTAGCGAAAGCAAGCATTGCAACAATGAATGTCGCCTCGTAATATGTAGGACTACATGATGGTAATATTTCTGAAGCCGACCGAACCTGAGTAAGATATTCATCGAATTTTTCGGTTGAAATAGGATGACCATCAATTCGAATCCGCTCTTCGACTATGACCAAATGCGGCGTCGAAAACAAACCTACTCGCAAACCATTCGCCGCTGCCAGCGCCGATAATTGTACACACAGTGAGCCTTTTCCGTTGGTTCCAGCGACGTGAACTGAAGGAAAATTTAGGTGAGGATTATCAAGTCGCTGTAATAAAAGTTCACAGTTTTCGAGCCCCAGTTTGACTCCTGCTGATTTTCTTTCTTCAAGCCATTCTCTGACACTCATACCTGTCCTACTCCGCGTCCCGTGTAGAAGCGGTCACGGGTCAAGGTGATATGGTCTTTGAAAAGGAAGCCATGCTCGAGCAATGGCAGTCGATGGCAGGAATGGCCGGGATGTTCCTGACTACAATCTTCATCGGCATGTCGATCCAACCTCTCTACAATATCGATGAAGTGCGTGCCTTTGGATCTGAAGGTGCAACGAAAAGCAGCTATATTTTCCTTGAATTAGCATTGATTGGAGTCTTCACAATCGTCATTATTTGGCTTGCAAGACGAGGTTTGGAGGCTTTTATCAAAAGTTTTATTATGCTCTCATTATTCTTTTCATTATTCTATGTCGTTTTCCCATACATCTCAATAATTCCTTGCTTGCTCGGTGCTTGTTCAACAAATGTCATCCTACCTTTTGCATTATTAGTCAGCACCGGTTTGATGATTGTTCTCTGGCGATATCCAGAATGGTATATCGTCAATTTAGTGGGAGTTTTAGTTGGAGCTGGTGTGATAACAATGATTGGAGTTAGTTTCGTTCCTGTGCTGATTATTTTATTCATGATTTTCGCTGCAATCTACGACCATTGGGCAGTCAATGGAAGTAAGCATATGCTAGAATTAGCAGATACTATGATAAAGCTAAAATTACCGATCTTGCTCGTTGCACCTAAAGAAAAAGGCTATTCTTTCCTCGACGAAAAAAGTGATATTATGCAGGCAGAAATGCTTGAACCAAACGAAGAAAATTGGGCTGATCCGGCTCCAAATGTGAAGATTCCAAAGCGAGCGAAAGGGAGAGATGCACTTTTCATGGGCCTTGGAGATGTGATTTTCCCCGGAATGTTAGTGATTTCAACTATGTCATTCCTGCCAACTTGGGGCACTGAAATTCACACATTATTCGGAACGATTTACCTCGCCCCTCTAATAGTCGCTCTCGGCACACTAATCGGTGGATTGATTGGATATTTCGCCTTGATGACTCAAGTTGCACTCGGTAAACCACAAGCCGGTCTTCCATTACTGAATGGTGGATCTATTCTCGGTTATCTAATCAGTGGAATTTATGCTGTCGGCCTCCCTGAGTTATGGCAAAATATTACGCTTTTCTAAACAGAATAACCCGATTCATTGAAGGATGATTAACCAGCCCAAAGGGCTGATAGATATGCTTGACATCATGATGTTCCGCGAAAATGCGGACATAATTCGCGCAGATCACGATAAGCGTGAGATAGTTCATGACAACATCGATTCGGTTCTTCGCCTCGATGAAGAATGGCGGCAAGCACGTTACGATGCCGACCTGCTTCGAAAGGCACGGAATGAAGCTGCTAGAGGTATTGCAGCAGCCAAAAAATCAGGTAATAAATCGGCTGCTGATACGATAATGGCTGAAGTAAAAAACATCGGAGCACAAATTGATGTGTTGACAAAGAAAGCAGAAGATTGTCTAAGTGAGCGAGATGCAATTCGAATGCGCGTTCCAAATATTTTGCACGAATCGGTTCCAGTTGGAGAAGATGACCAAAAGAATACACTTCACAGCCTTCACGGCGAAAAAGTCGAACTAGGATTTGAGCCGAAAGTTCACAATGATTTGGTCGAAGAAAATGGGTGGGTTGACCTGTCGCGAGCAGCAAAAATTACCGGATCACGATTTTACTTCTTGCAGGGAGATCTTGCGCGAATGGAAATGGCATTGCAACAATATGCAGCAAACTTCCTAATCGCACGTGATTACACGCTCGTCCAACCCCCATTAATGATGAATAGGAAAGCATACGAAGGCGTCACCGATTTAGCAGATTTTGAGACTGTAATGTACGGTGTCGAGCCTGATAAATTCTATCTCGTCGCAACCAGCGAACACCCACTCACAGCCATGAGAATGGATGAAATCATCGAACCGGCAGAACTGCCGATAAAACAGGTTGGAATCTCTCCCTGTTTCCGCAGAGAAGTTGGGGCGCATGGGCTGTCTGACAGAGGAATTTGGCGAGTTCACCAATTTACAAAGATTGAGCAAATTATTATTTGCAAACCTGAAGACTCGTGGAAACATCACGAAGAGTTATTCCAAAACTCTGTCGACCTTTGGGATAGTCTCGGTTTGCACTATCGAGTTGTCAACATCTGTACCGGCGATATGGGAAGTGTGGCTGCCAAAAAATACGACCTTGAAGCTTGGCTGCCAGGAGTTGGCGAATACAAAGAGGTCGTATCTTGCTCGAATTGCACTGATTATCAAGCGAATCGGCTTCGAATGCGTTATCGGACCGCGGATGGAAATGAAGCGGTTCACACGCTGAATTCGACCGCGGTTGCAACCAGCCGAGCGCTTGTAGCCATCATTGAGCAGAATCAATTGGAAGATGGGCGAGTAAAAATTCCTGATATTTTACAACCTTACATGGGTGGTCAAGAAATTCTAGAGCCATTAGCATAGGTTAGCAAGTTATCCAACGAACATTCACAAACAGATGCTAGGTTCGACCACATAGTGGTCGCAATGTTCAGATGCAATTTTCTGGAGGAAATTGAATGAGTATTGGACTTCCATTATGGGATCCTGGGCGACCTGGGCACGAATTACTTGAGATTCTCAAAGAAGAGATTAGGACCAAGGGTGAGCCGGATGCAACTAGAATTCGAGAGATCGCAGAATTGACGGGAACTACGGCTGCAAAAGTTCGTGGTGCAATCGGATATTATTCTGAATTGAAGCCAACGAATGCAACCGTTCGAGTCTGTATAGGCGAATCTTGCAGAGCCCGTGGTGCAGACTCGGTGATTTCTGAATTAGAAAAATCTGGCGAAACAGTTGGCCAACTACACTGTGCTGGACTCTGTGCAAATGGGCCTGCAGTGATCCGTTCTGATGAACCGGTTGTAGCACTTTCTCAGGCCGGTGTTGGCTTACAATTTCACCTCAGCCTCGATAGTATGAGTTTGTCTTACGGGGCTGAAGATATTGCAACTGCAGTCATTGAAAATGCACCTTCTGACGCTGCGCTGATACGGACTGGCAGCCGTGGATTATTCCATCTCGAACCTATTCTAGAAATTGAAATTGAAGGGGAGCGCATTGGTTTTGGCCCATTGGTATCAACAGATGTATCTTCAATAATTTCTGCAATAGAACGTGGCGATAGCGATTCTCATCCAAAATTTGTAGGAGCCATCGAATCAATTCCAGAATTCTCTAGCCAAACACGGCTGGCAATGTCGAGAATGGGGGTTTGTGATCCCCTCGACCTGGATTTAATGAAACAAAATGGGGCTTATGTAGGCCTCGATGTCGCGCGGCAAGGGGGTGCAGAATTCGTCCTTTCTGAATTGAAAGAAGCAGGACTGCGAGGACGCGGTGGCGCTGGTTTCCCAACCCATTTCAAGTGGTCTGCAGCCGCTGCCGAAGAATCCCCAGTCAAGCATGTGGTGGCCAATGCTGACGAAGGAGATGCGGGGACATTTATCGATCGGATGATTATGGAAGGCGATCCTCATGCGCTGATTGAAGGGATGTTGATTTGTGCGGAAACCATCGGTGCAAATCAGGGCTGGATTTATCTCAGAAGCGAGTACCCAGAAGCGAAATTAATCATGCAATCAGCTATTGATTCAGCAAGAAATACTGGATATCTTGGAGTAAATACAGGGTTTGATATCACAATCGCAAATGGTGCTGGCTCCTATGTTTGTGGTGAAGAAACCGCTTTACTCGAAAGTCTGGAAGGAAGACGTGGAGAGGTTCGAGCCCGTCCACCCTACCCCACAACCTCTGGTTTGTTCGGCAAACCGACAATAGTCAATAATGTACTGACCTTTGCGCTGGCAGCTGCTATATTGCGTGAAGGATCTGAAAAAATCTCAGCGATTGGAACAGATGCCAGCCAGGGAACCGTAGTCGCCCAAATCGTTGGAAATCTCGAACGACCTGCCTGTGTTGAAGTTCCATTTGGTGGAACTATAGCTGAGTTATTTGCCGATTATTCGAGCCTTGAAGGCGTAACTGCGATGCAGGTTGGCGGTCCGCTGGGATCAGTTTTCAAGACCGAAGAATTGAATGATATCGAGTTGTCTTTCGAAGGCCTTGCCAATGCAGGTGGATTGCTCGGTCACGGTGGATTCGTCGCTTATGGCGAGGACTTCGATGCTCATACCGAAGTTGTTGGATGGATGAAATTCTTCCGCGATGAAAGTTGTGGGAAATGCACGCCATGCAGAATTGGAACTCAACGAGCGTTGGAATTGCTGAAGCGTCTCGGTAGTGATACTGAGCGCGAAGGTGACCGCTCGCTACTCATCGATCTCGATGATATCATGACTTCGACTTCTTTGTGTGCACTAGGTGGATTGGCAATGAATCCTGTACGCTCTACAATCGCTCGATGGCCAGAAGCCTTTGGCGGCTCATTGACAGGGAGTGATGCTCAATGATCGAGCAGTCAGTCGATACAATCAGTATGAAAATCAATGGCCAACAGGTGGCAGGCAAATCTGGGCAAACGATCATGCAAGTTGCCAGAGACAATGAAATTTCCATTCCAAGTTTGTGCGATTCACCTCATCTAGATGCTTTCGGATCTTGCCGCATGTGCATCGTTGAAGTCGATGGTATACGAGGCACACCCGCGTCTTGTACGACTCCAGCAACAGATGGAATGGAGATTCAGACAGCCAGTGAGCGACTGTGGGATTTGCGGAAGGGAATAACGGAATTGTACGTTAGCGAGCATCCACTCGATTGTCTAACCTGTACTGCGAATGGGGACTGCGAGTTGCAAGATGTTGCTGCTGAAGTTGGTCTGCGTGAAGTACGCTACGATAACACTCCAGCAAACATTGGAATGCCAATTGATTTTTCAAACCCGTTCTTCTCCTTCGATGCCAGCAAATGCATCGTATGTTCGAGATGTATTCGTGCATGTGATGACATTCAAGCAACTCACGCGCTCTCCATTGACGGCCGCGGATTTGATTCGCGAATAATTGCAGGCGCGGATGAGACCTTCATGGAATCAGATTGTGTTTCATGCGGTGCTTGTGTCAACGAATGTCCTGTCGCCGCGCTTGAAGATACCGTCGAACGCGCAGCAGGAGTACCAGATGAATGGGTCCGCACGACTTGCGCCTTCTGCGGGGTAGGCTGCCAATTTGATGTAGGCGTGAAAGGTGGAAAGTTGGTGACTATGATTCCTGCTGCTGATTCTCCTGTGAATCAAGGCCATGCTTGCGTCAAAGGTCGCTTCGCCTCCGCCTATGTCCACCACGAAGACCGATTGACTATGCCACTGTTGCGCGAATCTATAGAGGATGAATTCCGCGAAGTTAGTTGGGATGAAGCCTACCAATTCATCACTGATAGTTGGGCGAAAATCAAGGCTGAATCAGGGCCGGATTCAATTGGAATCATAACCTCATCTCGCTCGACTAATGAACTGAATTATTTAGGCTCAAAGCTGATGCGCGCGGTAATTGGTACGAATAATGTCGATAACTGTGCCCGGGTTTGTCACTCCGCTACTGTCAAGGGAATGATGACCGTATTCGGGGCTGGGGCGGGAACCAATAGTTTGGGGGATATCGACGTCACCGATTTGCTACTCGCTTCCGGTTGTAATCCAATTCATGGACATCCAGTCACAGGATCACGAATCAAGCGTGCTCGAATGCGTGGAATGAAAATGATTGTGGCAGACCCGAAGAAAACTGAACTTGCTAAAATGGCTAATATTCACCTACAACTTCGGCCGGGGACAAATGTTGCTCTTTACCAAGGAATGGCTCACATCATTCTTCGAGATGGTCTCGAAGCCAGTAAAGAATGGATGGATACTCGAACAGAGAATCTCGAACCGTACAAAGAAATGTGTGCGAGGATGACACCCGACATCTGCTCGAGTCTAACTGGAATTCCTATCGAAACCCTCGAAGCCGCTGCGCGAATGTATGCAACCTCCAGTGCGGCGATGTCGGTTCACGGTCTCGGGATGACTGAACACAGCCATGGTTCAGAAGGTGTGATGGCTCTCTCAAGTCTCGCACTTCTGACTGGAAATGTAGGCAGGCCAGGAACCGGAATCAATCCACTGCGAGGTCAAAACAATGTCCAGGGTTCTTGCGATATGGGTGCTCTTCCCAATGTTTACACAAATTACCAAGCGGTTGACAACAAAGAAAACAGGTCTGCATTTTCTGAGGTGTGGCAGGTCGAAACCCCAGCAAATCCAGGCTTGACTTACCCCGAGATGCTTCAAACCGTTGGCGACCAAGATGGAGTTCGTTCACTCTACATGATTGGCTCAGATATCGCTCATACTGATCCAGATAACCTCGCCGTTCAGAAAGCGATGGCTAAATTAGACTTACTAATCGTACAGGATATTTTCTTCTGTGAATCCGCAAAATTAGCTCACGTCGTACTACCCGCTGCTTCCTTCCTCGAAAGTGATGGAACCTATACCAATGGCGAGCGACGAGTCCAGCGAATTCGCAAAGCCATCGATTCGCCAGGTCAAGCCAAAGAGGATTGGCTAATCGTCGCCGAGTTAGCCGAAAAAATGGGATTTGATATTCTCGCAGGTCCAACTCCAGCAGACATTTGGGCAGAAATCTCAAGCCTGACACCAAATTTCAGAGGTATCGACTACGAACGACTAGAATCAGCAGAAGGTGTCCAATGGCCTGCTCCGAATAAGGAACACCAAGGTACGATGGTGATGCACCAAGAAGAATTCAGTCGAGGATTGGGAAATTTTACCGCGCCTGAATTTATCGAGCCAAATGAAAAAGCATCGAGTGAATACCCATTCATCCTCATCACGGGCAGGAATCTTTTCCATTACAATGCCGGAACTCAAACTCGGCGCTCGAGTCTAGTTGAATTTAGAGAGACCGATTATCTTGAAATACATCAAGAAGATGCGGAAAAGTTAGGAATAGAGAATGACGAAGAAGTCTGGTTGACAAGTCCAAGACATCGGATCAAAATGGTTGCAAAGTTGGGGCAAACTGTCCGAAAAGGCAACTTATTCACAACATTCCATTTCCCTGAAATCGGACTAAATAGTGTCCTTTCAGCCTCAGCAGATGGCTATACTCACTGTCCGGAATATAAAGTTCAAGCGGTATCCATCGAAAAAGTCTGATTATATTCTCAAGAATCAGAACTTTGCCTGTTTGAAATTATTCTTTTTATCATTATTACTAGAATTGCAACGGAAAAGACCCCGGCGACGAGAGGAGCCAATAGAGCGACTATAGTCAATGCAACACTCGCAACATTTTCACTGGTTGCTACTAGAGAATTTGCATATCCAAATGTGAATGTTGAACTCAAACCACGAGTAGCAACTGTTGCCCCTTGGATTGTGGCAGATGCACCACCCCCAGCGATAATTGCAATTACCCATTGGACAACTGGATCACTGCCTTCCATCACAATCGCAGTCATGCCAATTCCAGCCATTATCGCGGCAGGACTAGCAATTGAGTCGAGTAAATTATCGACCCATGGCACATAATATGCAGCAAATTCTGCCATGCTCGCAACTCCGAGAATAATAATTGCAGGAGTAGTCTCAAAAAATTCAAAACTAGTTCCAACCAAGTCCACTTCTACAAAATCAGCTCGGATAGACAAAGAAAGAAGAAAAGGTGGTAAAAATACTCTAAATCCTGAAGCAGCAGCAAGGCTTATTCCCATTAATGCTGCAAGTATAACGCCGGCTTCGTCCATGATATTCTCACTCACTCTAGGTTATTGAAGCCGATGCCGGCACAAGTCAAATATCGATACCTAAATCTATGGTGATTTTATCAAAATCAAAGAGGAAATGTCATAACATCCGCATTAGTTGTTGATAGATCAAACGCTTACCCAAATGAAGCCGGTTTGCCTCGCCGGAGGGATGAAAGCAACATACCAATTCGCAGAGCCATGGATAGAGAATTGATGTTAATTCCTATGTTCGCGATGGTTTGCCTGACATTTGTTGTAGGTGTAACGATGAGATACCGACGAGAAAAAGTTGTGATAGAAGGATTTAATTGGCGATATTACAAGACTTTCGAAGGTGAAATGCCGCCTCGTGAATCTCTACAAGCTGATCAGCACTTCATCAACCTCTTCGAAATTCCAGTATTATTCTATGCTGCTTGTTTGACAACGATGACTCTCGACTCTGTCGACCAAATCGGTTTGGCCTTAGCAGGTTTATTCGTAATTGGCCGTTTCATTCATGCCCAAATCGCCCTTACTCACAATAGAATGTTAATTCGTTCAAGAGTTTATGTCCTCACGTCACTAATTCTTTTCGGATTTTGGTGCTGGATATTTGCCACCTCATTCTTGCTTTGAGGTATTTAGATGAAAGTTGGAGTAATCGGCGCGGGTATCATCGGCAGTGCTATTGCTTGGGAATTACGTAAACGTGGAGCAGAAGTAACAGTTTTCGAAAAATTGGGTGATGCGGGACACGGCTCAACTTCGGCTTCTTGCGGAATTATTCGCCGATGTTATAGTCAAACCAGCATGATCAAACTATCAAACGAAGCATCAGAAATCTGGGCAGAATGGGAAAATTGGCTCGGCCCTATCGAAGGTTCTCTCGCCCGTTTTGAAAGACCCGGAATGTTGCTAATCCCATCAAATGTCGATGAGGGTTTTCTACAAGTCATCGAGGAAATGAAAAAATCTCGGGTGAAGGCAGAATTCCTCGACAAAAATGCCATCAATGAAAAATTTCCATTTCTAAATACAGATGCTTTCTTCCCATCAAAACCGGTAAGCGATGATTCATTTTTCAATAAAACCGGCGAACTTCAAGGTGGTGTTTGGGAAGAGGATGCAGGTTATGTTGTCTCTCCTGGATTGGCAAATACAAATCTCAAATTAGCAGCTCAGCGAGACGGAGTTGAATTTCTTTTCAATACAGAAGTTTGCAAAGTCGAGCATGACGGAGGAGCGCCTTATTCGATTGTAACCAATGCTGGACAAACCCACCAATTCGATGTCATGGTAAATGCGGCAGGGCCGTGGTCGAGCAAAATAAACCAGTTAGCAGGCGTGGAATTACCATTAGAAAATCGAGCATTGAGAAGGGAGGTTCACGCGGTGAAAAATCCGGTATTCGGTCAGCATGATATGCCTGTTGTTGGCGATTTGGATTCAGGCACATACTTCCGTCCAGAAACAGGAGGAATCGATATTGTCATCGGCTCAACCGACCCTGAATGTGATGAAAAAGAATGGGTCGAAAATCCAGATGATATCGATATCGGCTTGACTGAAATATATTGGGAGCGTCAAGTTTTGCGAACGATGCGCAGGATGCCGGAGATGGAGATGGGTAAGGCGCGTGGACTCGCTCACATGTACGATGTTACGCTCGCTGATTGGTATCCAACCGTTGACCGCACAGATATTGATGGATGGTATGTCGCCCTCGGAACAAGTGGTTCCTCGTTCAAAACCGCTCCAATGATTGGTGTGATGATGGCTGAGATAGTGTATGCCTGCGAGAATGGACGTGACCATGACAATGACCCGGTCATTCTCGACCTTCCGAGAATCGGCTTAACTGTTGATACGAGTTTTCTCTCGAGATTACGCTCTGCCAATGCAACTACTGGAACCGTCTTTGGTTGATTCAGAGGCTACCCTCTGATTTGGTTTAGATCCACGAGCGTCTACTCCTTAGGGCAGTTTTGCGTCATGCCCAGGACATCCGCCCTCACTTCTTTCGTGGGGGACTGTTGCTTCGGCCCTTGCCCGACTTGTTTCCAGTCGTGCTAGGCTTTCCGCCGCTTCCTTTTCTCTTTGCTATTCTCTCACCTCCCTTATCTTTGGTTTCGCACTAGCCATGGTCTCTGTAGCATCCTTCCATGCAGGGTGCCAGGACTCCGGATAGTGCGGGACGAAACCGCCTTCCCCGTCAAAGTGGAAGTCGATTCGCCTGCTCGCGCACCAGGCTCGATCTATCAGTTCACCCTTCAGATGCTTGTGCATTTTCTTGTCCCTGGATACGTAATACCCGTCCTCGACAATGCACAAGCCCAAAGCAGTCTTGTCGTCCGACTCCTTGTCATCGCCGACATCGACTAAGTGCAACTGCGAGATTTTACGAATCTGCTTCTTGACTTCGTCGTCCGCTGCCCAATGAGGCATCACCACGATGACTCGGATTCCTATGCTCGAAATGTGGGTCGTTGCAATTAATACCCGATTCCAATCTGCCTTGCCGTTCCCGCTGTAGGCTACGTTTCTGCCGTCGATGACGACCACAGGAGGTGATTTCTCTACAGTCATGTTCACTCCTCCTCGTCGTAGGTGTTTTCTGAATCGTCGATTCCGAAAACGAACTCGTCATTCTCGAATGGGTCTGTATCGTCGTAACCTGGATCGTCCGGATCGGGTTTGGGTCCAGGGTTCGGCCTCCTTGGGCCACCTCCATATGGGTCGAATCGGAAACCGGGAAATCTCCTCCTGAATCCCATCGGAAGAGAGTGCCTGATGGTGAGATTGATGTTGATGGTGATTTCCTTCACCCTCTTCGACTTCTTCTCGTCACTCATGACTCAGCCTCCTCAGCAAGAGGAAGTCGGAGCATGGACCTCGAGTCTGTTAGGCCCGGCGCCTCGACGAGGCGCGGGAGCTTGCGTTGTTCAATGAGCGGTGCGTAGCAGAAGTCGCAGGCGTAGTTGCACGCCGACTCCAAGTGCCAGTTGACCGCTAGTAGTTCATCTTCGTATTTTTGTTCGCTTGTAATTTGAGTCTCCATAAATTGACCTCCTTAGGTCCATATCGGTGCGCAAAGAATCCTCTACAGTGGTAATCACTGCAGGACAATAATCGGCGGGAGGCGCACCGGGCTTCCCGAGATTCTTCGAGGTGTTGCTTGCACTGGGATATGCATACGCATCCCTGTGAAGGCAACCTCGGTAGTGTATATTGTTCATATTTATTTTCTCCTTGGGGAGAAGCCGCTTAACACGCGCAATGAGAGCCAACTTGACTCCCTCTATCCCCGTAGGGGATAGCTGGTCAATATGACTTCGGTGCGGGGTTGAAACCGCCGCTCCCTGTGTCTTTCGGAGACCATTGGGACCTATTTCAAGGGTTCCCGTGACTGAATCACGGGGTAGCGATAAATCAGATAATCAGAGCATAGTATAATCGATTAACAGTCGAACCAGTGGGTTTCTGCTTAGACCCATGCGATTACAATTCGCAAATCTGTGGGCTATCAGTGGGCCCTTTCAGAGGCTAGCCTCTGAAAGGGCGGATAGATAGCCGATAAGTTCAGTCTGACATATCAATGGGCTCAAGCAGAAACCCATTGATTTACTCATAAAACGCTTAATCCGTACTTAGATTCATAATACTCTACGTTAGCAGACATCCTATGCGTATCATAGCACCAATGATGATTTTGATAATGATGACCTCAACTTTAACTGGTTGTACTGGCGGAGATCCTGATGGTGGAGGTAATGATGAAATTGATATGGATGTACTCAATCAGTTGATTGATGATAACCTTCAAGATTTCATAAATAACACTACAATTACTGTTGAAAATCATTATCATAATAATACAACAATTATGAATGATAATACAGATAACTCTATTTCGAACATTAATGGTTCAAGTTCTGCTTCTACTCTGAAAATGTTTACTGTTGAATGGGATTATTCACAATATCGTGCGAATGAATATCTAGAAAATCCAGGTGATAGGATTGTGACTTTGACAGGAGAAAATAATAATTCTACTAATGGTGGAGGAGACAATACTTTACTATTTTCATATGGATATAATGGTTATGTGATAGAACTTAGGTTAAATTGTAGGGATTACATGCACTATGAATATTACTG
>LWDU01041306.1_pt2 | contig 62019 bp, 53 predicted proteins | sample 727161 | NCBI WGS metagenome assembly LWDU01 (sample SAMN04566230, study PRJNA314399) | hydrothermal vent metagenome | isolation source: deep sea hydrothermal plume seawater | place: Mexico: Gulf of California, Guaymas Basin | collected 2004-07-11
TCACCATCATGCACGTGGGGACGTGAGCATCTCAGTCCAATACCTGGATCACGAGCGATTCGACGATGTCGGTGTTTCCCCGTTTGAAATTCGCCCGTACGAAGTCGCGGATGCGAAAAGAGAAACCAAGACTAGCCGTGCTGATGTGAACGCCCTAAGGGTTCTTCGCAAAGAACTCCGAGACGGTATCCTTGCCGCGTACCAAAAGCTCGAGCCACGGGTTAGAGATGCAATCCGAGACCGGGCAGACATGGGCCACATACAGGTCCAGATAACCGTCGACTTGCGACCAGCAGAGTATCAAGCGCCTCCCTCACAGCAGCTTGTCGCCGACCAGCCCAGTGAAGAATCGACTTAACTGAAGGACGCCTCGCGAACCGTTAGACTCTGAATACGATCTAGATCTAGGTCGACCCCAATGCCAGGGCCACTCGGAACCTTCATTACTCCATCTTCTATTTCAAACTCAGGCGATACGATATCACGGTCCCAATACCGACGACTTGCTGAAATATCTCCTGGAAGCGTGAAGCCAGGTAAGGATGCCAGAGCCACATTGTGAGCGCGCCCCACTCCCGACTCAAGCATCCCACCACACCACACCGGCAAGCCCGCTGAACGCATGGTATCGTGAATCGCGCGGCTTACAGCGAAGCCCCCCACCCGACCTGGTTTGATGTTAACAATTCTGCAGCTTCCGAGATGCAGAGCGAGCGCTAGGTCACCCACAGACTTGATCGACTCATCCAGACAAACTGGCGTTTCAATTTGTTCCTGAAGGCGGGCGTGATCGAGAAAATCGCTATACGACAGTGGCTGCTCAATCATCGTCAGGCCCAAAGCATCGAACTCTTTCAATCGGTCGATATCAGACAATGAATATGCTGAATTAGCATCGGCCATGAATGCGGTGTCTGGAAAGCGTTCTCGTAAGCCTGCGAGCATTTCAATGTCTCGACCTGGTTTGATCTTGATTTTCACCCGAGCGTAGCCTTCTTCGATATAACCCTGTACCTGGTCATGGAGCTCGGCGTCTGTCGGCTTGAGTCCCACACTAACACCAACCGGCACGTACTCTCGCTCACCCCTAAGCTTCTTCGAAAGCGAGATCCCTTCCGCTCGCGCCGCTAAGTCCCAACCTGCCATCTCAACAGCAGCTTTTGCCATTGGGTGGCCCCTAACCCAGCGGACCGGGTCTAAAAGTTTCTCAGGCGCATTAGCTTCACGCCCAATCATCTCAGGGAGGATATGATCGGTGAGAAGATGCCAGGCAGTTTCAGTGGTCTCATACGCGTAGGACGGATCCTCTGATGCGACACACTCGCTCCAACCCTCGAGTCCTTCCGCAAAAAGGGTTAGCAGGAGGATGCGTCGATCCTGTTGACCCCCACTACTAATCTCGAAGAATTCTTTGAGGCGAAGCGGGATCTCCCGCAGAACTGCTCGCTCGATCTTCATCCGATCTCCAGCCAGTTAGTTGCTGCTCTGTTGAGAAGTGAAACGGCTTAGAATAGTGGTTGCCCGCCCGACCTAGTCCGCGGCTTAGTATTAGGTCATGGCATCCTGGGCTGCACTAACAGATAGTCTGAAGTCCGCTCTCCCCAGAAGATCTCGTGCACCTCATACCCCCTACTCACATAGTGAACTAAAGTCTCTCGTGTAGCTTCGCGCCAGCATCCTGCAAGCTCGATATCTAGATTCATCATCTGCACGATATCTGATGGAATTGCGACCAGGACCTCCCTTTCTTCACTTTGCAGGTTTGGTACTCCGGGCTCTGGCAAAGAGTGACGCCCTGTCTCAGATAGGACTTGTGTAGCATGCTCCGATGGCTGGGCTGGAGGCTTACTTCCCGCCAGCCGACGCGATGCACGAAGCGAGGTCAGCTCCCACAAAGCTACAAACCGGTCAGTTCCTACCCCCCGATGAAGTGGGGAGTCCGTTTCCCCATACATGTTTTCCACGTATTCCTGGACCACAATTCCTAATTTCGCAAAGTTCAGGTAGGCGTTACGTGACTGCAGGGGATCGAATGTCCAGAGCATCTTCTCGACACCCCGTGCTAGCACCTGCTCTCGCTGGTAAGCCTTAAGCTTTGTGCCCAACCCGGCATCTCGCGCATGCTCAATAACTGCGAGCATATCTGACCAATGCACAAGTTGCCCGTCCCTGATCCCAGTCATACCAAATACGAAACCTTCCAGGTCTCCATCTTCACTATATGCGCCGGCTGCCACTCCACCCAAAGTCTGAGAAACCTTCAGAATCGCGGTCGGAACTCGCTCGGAAAAACCGAGACCCCACGTCTGCTCTTGAAGTTCAACACAGCTGTGAAATTCCTGCATCGTCTCAAATGGGCGAATTATGTGTAAGCCAACTTTTTGGCCCGCTACCATTCATCACCTGAGGAGACAGGACTAAGCAGAAGTTCAGCTAATAGAGCTGCGCGGCTTGGTAAAGCCTTGGCAACGACATGCTCGTGGAGGGCATGGGCACCATCACCAAGCGAGCCAAGGCCATCAAGGGTTGCAGTGTATTGGCTCGTAGTATTTCCGTCAGATGCACCTCCGGAAGTGCCCTCTTCTAGTTCGATTCCAAGTCGATTTCCTGCAGCCCGAGCAGCTTCCCAGAGTGTGCGATTCCGAGGGGTTCGCTCTAACGGGGGAGCCTGGATGCCTCCCAACACCTCGAGTGATGTACCCGGCGTTCTGGGGGTTAAGCCTCGAATTGCGTGTGTGACTGCTTCTCCGTCATCCATGGACGCAACTCGAACATCCACTTCCGCCTCCGCCTCCGCGGCCTTGACGTTGACACGCGTACCACCCTGGACGACACCAACGTTCACCGTAATACCTCTCTCAAGATCAGTCAGGCCGTGTAGTTGATGCACTACATTGGCAAGTTCCTGTATGGCAGAAGCTCCGCTCGTAGGATCTAACCCAGAGTGAGCGGCCTCGCCATGGATAAGTATGCGGAAACGCCCAACACCTTTTCGGGCTGTCTTGAGTTTTCCTTCCGCGCCTAATCCGGGCTCAAGAATGAAGGCCCTGATAGCAGCTTGCGAGATCATTCGTACGTACCGCTGGGACTCTGGGCTACCGATTTCTTCATCGGAATTAATGAACCAGATAGGGGTGGCAGGAAACTCAAAACCCAGAGATCGGATGGCGCGTAGAGCAAAAATCGCTTGCACGATACCGCCCTTCATATCGAAGGTACCCGGACCCCGAACAATTCCATTTTCTATCAGAACTGGCATGGAATCCGTAGTCCCGAGTGGCCAGACCGTGTCCGTATGACCGACGAGTAATTGAACGGGCATATCTCGGTCTCGATTTATTGGAACCGCGAAAAGATGTCCCCCAGTTTTTTGGCCTGGTACGTGTCGGATTCTAAAGTCCATTTCCTGAAGGACTTTAGTCAATTGACCTTGAACTCCGACCTGGGATTCAGGCACATCACTAGGTGATTCATGAGACGCGAGATCCATTAACATCTCAACCATCGCGTCTACTTGATCTTCTAAGTAAGCCAAAATCGCCGTGGCCCTATCGACCACCTTACTCACTCAGCCCCTCCAGCTCGGTAGAAGCCCGCTCTCCGATAGCTCTCATCAAGAAGCTCAACCGGGTGGATAACACCTTCGTTAGAGGCTTCTAGCCGGAGACCAGCGCCAATCTGCATCATACAACCGGGATTGGGCGTAGCGACTACGTCTGCAAGGCAAGCCCTAACCGCAGACACTTTATCTCCACCAATCAATCCGCCGAGTTCAGGATGCGTGATGCCATAAATCCCAGCACCCCCACAACATTCCTCCGCCCCCGCGACTATGTGAACCTCAGCATCTGGCACAGCTTCCAGCACAGTGATTGGTGCGTGCTCCACACCCTGGGCATGAAGTAGGTGGCAGGGATGATCATACGCAATCTTACAAGGGATACTAGCACCGATCCTGGGGCCTGAACTCGCTAGTATCTCCGACACATCTCTCACAGCCAACGCAACCTCTTCAGCCCTTTGAACGAAATCCGGATCCCCCTCAAGAAGGATCCCATAATCCTTCATGGCTGCCCCGCATCCCGCAGCATTTACAGCAATGAGGTCCGCGCCTGATGCCTTAAACGCCCTTATATTTGAGCGGGCAAGCATCCGCGCAGATTCAAGGTCTCCTCCATGCGCATGCAGAGCTCCGCAGCAGTCCTGGCCTTCAACTAATACCACCTCGTACCCGTTCGCCTCTAGGACACGCACAGTAGCGCTGTTGATGCGTGCAAAGAGTCCCTCCTGCACACAACCCAAGAGAACCGCAACACGGCTTCTTCGACTAACGTCATGGCTTCCTGAATCGGTGTTTCCTGATGTCGCCTCTTCCGAAGCCATTGGCTGCCAACGCGTCGTTGACGCTAACATGGCAAGAACAAGACGGATCGCTCGAAAGGGGCCGTATGAAGGCAGGACGGTGGCCCCCAGTGCAGCGAGTCCAGTTCCTCGAAGCAGACGTCCTATAAAGAAAAAGGGGCTTCGGAGTGCACGAGTGCCTAAAACTTTGAGCAAGAACCTCGTAGGCAAGCCTTGCGGTACTGCTTTAGTCGCCGTCTCACGCGCGAGCTCAAGTAAGGTCCCATACTCGACTCCCGAGGGACAAACTGGCTCGCAGGCACGACAACCTAGACAACGATCAATGTGTGTTCTGAATGCTTCAGAACTAGGATCAAGTCTTCCCTCAACAACTGCCTGCATGAGATGAAGGCGACCTCTTGGCGAATCCGCCTCATTCCCGAGGCGGTTGTACGTGGGACAGGCAGGAAGGCAGAATCCGCAATGCACGCAAGGAAGCAGGCGTTCCTTTTGTGCGTCCAGGGCCTGTCCGAGTGCCTCGTATGCCGGCGCGCCCGTCACTCGATGCCCCACAGTACAGCATGCGGATCAAATGCACGCTTCAGGCCCGCGGCAAGCTCGCCCTCATCCACTAAAGGTTTAGCGAAGTATGAGGAAGCATTGACTTCGGCAGGAATTCGGAGTGCCCGAATAGTACCGCCCAATTCTTCGATATCCTTTTGTAGACCTGCAAGACTGGACTCGATGTCCGAGAGGTTCACAGGTAAATAAGCCCGAACTGATCCGCCGTACACATCTGCGTTCAAACTCACCCCTGGTACCTTCTTAAGAACATCCAATAGCACGCCTATTCTAGACGGCAATGCCCATACCCGAACCGCAAGTTCCGCATTAATCCGGCTATCTCTTTTGTGCACCAGCAAAGACTCGGCCTCAGGAGTATTCCTGACTTCAAAAGAAACGCCCGTATGCTTTTCAAGACTTTTCTGATCGGCTTCCACCGAGACCTTAGCCCCATGTAAGCGAACCAGAAGCCTACCTCCATCCGAAGTCCCGCTTAGAATGATCGACGCAGGCATGATCGGTGCCGTAGCAACGGCCCGGGCAGTAGATACAAGTTCAGAGACGTCAGTAGCTTCAAGGACAAGGAGCTGATCTACGACTGGCAATGGGAAAAGCCTAACAGTGACAGAAGTGATGACTGCAAGCTCGCCACGGCTACCCACCATCAGTTTTAGGATGTCAAACCCCGCCACGTTCTTGACGACCTTCCCTCCAAGTCTCAGTGCTCGTCCATCCCCGCATACGATTGTGGCCCCAAGGACGTGGTTCCTTAATTGTCCATAACCGGCCCACAGCGGACCACTTAGGCCTGTTGCCACCAGCCCGCCTAAGGTCCTGTTGGGCACGTCGGGTGGATCAAAGGGGAGCCACTGTCCATAAATAGCTGTCTCAGTTGAAAGATCCCGGATCGATGCTCCAGCACTCGCAGTCATTGTTAAATCTGCTGGCTCATAATGCTGGATCTCCTTGAGACGTGAAGTCGTGAGCACTATGAATGGATCCCTCGGATAACGCGGGCACATATGTGCCCCTGTTCCGATGGGCACCACTCTAACCCCCATCTCAGACGCCCACTTAAGTAGAGTTGCCACTTCTTCTGTTGATCCAGGTGCAACAACCGTTTCCACACCTGTACGTAACACAGCCCATAGACTTGACGGGACGGAATGGCCGAACGCCTCCCCCGGCAAGAGCCTAGAGAGTGAATCAGTTAGATCGACTCTCATTCGCCTCTTTTACCTCTACTGCGGGCAGCACCTTTCCAGGGTTGAACAGGGAAGCCGGGTCGAAAACCCGCTTCGCCGCTGCCATCGCCTCGAGCTCAGCTGGCCCATGAACCAGCGTCATATATTCTCGTTTGTCCACACCGACTCCGTGCTCGCCAGTTATCGTGCCACCTGCATCCACACAAAGTTGCATGATTTCTTTTGAAGCACGCTCAACTAACTCGAGCTCATTCTGGTTTTGGCGGTCGAATAAGATGTTTGGATGCAGATTCCCATCTCCAGCGTGGAATACGTTAGCAATCTTCAGACCGTATCGATTCCCGATGTTATCAATACCTGCCAGGACTTCAGGAAGCTTGGTTCGGGGTACCGTCGCATCTTGAACAAGCAGGTCTGGAGCAATCCGCCCCATCGCTCCAAACGCTTTTTTCCGAGCCCTCCAGAGCTTCATACGGTGTTCTGGATCAGTGGCCCTCTGAACTTCGATAGCCCCCTCTTCAAGACAGCACTGCTCAGCTCGATCCGCGTCTAAGTCAAGGCCGGCTTCGGTACCGTCAAATTCAATCACGAGAGCAGCTCCGGCCTCAAGCGGGTAACCAGCGGCAAACACACTCGCTTCGACCGCCTCGATTGTCGGCCCATCTACAATTTCCACTGCTGCAGGCATCAAGCCAGAGGCTATGATTTTCGTAACTGCTCGGCCTGCTGACTCAACCGATTCGAAGATTCCAAGCAGAGTTCGCACACCTTCGGTGATTGGTAGTAGGCGGAGCTCAATTTCAGTCGCTATGCCAAAGCAACCCTCGGAACCCACGAAAAGACCTACTAAGTCCAGTGTTGTATACGGATCTCGCCCCACGCCTCCCAGCTCTACGATCCGACCTCCGGCCAATACCACCGTGAGGCCGGTAACATAACGGGCAGTGACACCGTACTTCAGGCAATGAGGGCCTCCTGAGTTTTCGGCAACGTTTCCACCAAGCGTGCACGTACTCTGAGAGGATGGGTCAGGAGCATAATAGAGACCGTAGGGATTAGTTGCTTCGGTCAAACGAGCGTTAATGACGCCGGGTTGAGCAATCGCAATTCTATTTTCTACATCGATCTTCAAGATGCGATTCATACGAGCAGTACCAACGATGACGCCTTCGGGTGTAGCCAATGCGCCGCCAGATAATCCTGTACCTGCTCCGCGCGGAATTACCTCTATACCATTGCTGTGTAAGAGTCCCACTACGGCAGAAATTTCTTCAGTTGAAGATGGAAGAACTACTGCACGTGGCGACCTTCGATATGCAGTGAGTCCGTCAGATTCATATACGAGCAGGCGGTCGGGGTCTGTGATGACGTGTTCGTGCCCAACGATCTCGGCTAGGTCGCTGGCGACACTGGAAGGAAGGGGCTGGGTCATGCCCGAGGATACCTTGCCCGTGAGTAGAGATGCCACAGGTTCCTCATCAGCTTTTTTCAAGAGTCTGTACGTGTTCCCGAAGCGCCTCCAAACTCTGAGATGCTGCGCGCTCCATTCCATTAGGGAGAGCATCACCGTATACGAAAGCCACCAATTCCTCTGCAGCTATACTCGGGTGTTGTTCCAAGGCCTCCTCAACCTGTTGGATGCGAGCCAGACGGTGACCTTCGAAGCGGTTCAACGCTTCAGTTGGATTTTCCAGTGGCGGCCCATGGGTAGGGTAGATCACTGAAAGACTGAGCATACGTAGTTGAGCAATGGAGTTAAGATAATCAGATACACAGCCCGGATACTCAGCCACCCATGTCGTGTTGCCCTTACCCAACAGGTGGTCGCCCGCGAAAAGTGCTTGCTGTGCTTCCCAGTAAAACGATAAGTGCTCAGGGGTATGACCAGGCGTGCTCACCGCAATCAAATTTCCCTCATCAGTTATGATCGCGTCACCATCTGCAAGTACGTGCTCGACGCATTCTACGCCCGCTGGACCCCACACCTCAGCACCTATAGCCACCGAAAGCGAACTCGCTGATCCTGCGTGATCCAAATGACCGTGAGTAAGAATGATCTTCCGGTGATGGGCGAGCTCAACTGCTGAAGCCAGGGCTCGGATATGGCTCTCTAGATCAGGTCCGGGGTCAATAATCGCCACCCGCTCCCGTCCTACGATATAGGTACGAGTCCCATCAAGTGTGAATGGACCTGCATTCTCTGCATTTAGACACTTGGGCCGCAGCCTCAGGCCATCCTCCCGGTCCCCACTATCGCCGCTCTGCCGCCAATTGCTCCGCTAGCTTATCTGCTATACCTATGACAGCGATCTCATCTTCTTCTGTGAAGGCTGCGGGTTCGTCAGAATCGATATCAATTTGACCAAAGATGTCCGATCCGGCTCGTATCAAAACAACAAGCTCAGATTGTACATCTGGTGAACACACTAAATAATTTTCCTCCGTAGTGACATCCGCAATATTCAAATTCGTACGCTGCTCTATTGCACGACCGCATACTCCTGTACCTACCGGAATCTTCGCATGGTCAGTTCCAGAGCCAACATAATTGTGGAGCCAGAGTTCCTGTTCCGCTTCGTTCAAGAGGTATACTCCGACCCAACTATAGCGGTCATCTGCTTCCTCGATAGATCGAATGGCGCGGCGCAAGATCGCGTCAGAGAGGTGCCCAGCATCACGCATTTCTTGCAACTCGATTACTAATTGTCCGGCATCTAAAGGCATTCCATCACATCCGTTAGAACGTCATGACCGCATTAGCGCGGTCGGGTGAGAGGGCCTGGCTTGAAAGCGTTTTCTACCAGCACCCAGCGAACCGACAGTAACAATCATCTCGACGGTAGGGCACGAAGGGTAGAAGGGGGTCCAGAAAGCGTCAACGGTGCTGAGCCATACTCTTTACCTCGGTGTGAAGTCTGTCTCTACCCTAAGTCTGCGAACAAACGCTGCAATTAGCTTCGCAGTATTGAAGAGGTCATCGACGCTTACGACTTCATTCGGAGAATGCATGTAGCGATTAGGTACTGAAATGAGACCCGTAGGGATACCACCTCTCGTCAGGTGAATTCCATCTGCGTCCGTCCGTGTGGACCTCGGAGAAGCTTGGATCGTATATGGGATCTCTTCCTCTTCTGCCACACTGGAGAGCATCTCAAACACTGAGTTATGCGAGGCTGAACCACGACTCAATACCGGGCCGCCCCCTAGTCTATGTTCACCCAACTCCTTCTTCTCCACATCTGGAACATCCGTACTGAACGTTACATCAACCACAATCGCTACGTCGGGTTCTAGTTGGTAGGCGCTCGCTCTGGCACCGCCTCCGCTTTGCCCGATCTCTTCCTGGGCGGTTGCAACAGCCGTCACTCGCGCAGCTGGCAAGTTATCAGACAGCATTCGAATCGCTTCAAGCACGATGAACGCGCCAACCCGGTTATCGATCGCACGACTAGCGATCCGATTCCCCGCCAGGTGGATCATACTCTGCGCTAGCACGATAGGATCTCCCACTCGGATTCCGAGTGAAACCACCTCATCTCTGCTAGAAGCACCCACATCGACCCAGAGCTGCCGAGTTTTGGATGCTTTCTCACGATCGTCTGGAGTCATGAGATGAACAGCTTTTTTCCCAATCACTCCCGGTACTTCAGCGCTCTTTCCTAGTATGGTGACTCGCTGACCAACCAAAACTTGAGGGTCCCAGCCACCAATTTCAGCTACATACAAATACCCCTCTTCATCAACATGGGTGATCTGGAGTCCAATTTCGTCTATGTGCCCCGCAAGCATAACGTGCGGGCTGCCAGACACATTCAGTACGGCAAAAGAATTCCCCGTTGCATCTACATCTACTGGTCCTGCAAATGTTGACGCCTCAGTGCGCCACACACGTCCGGCACGAACCTCAAATCCTGACGGTCCTGCGGCATCAAGAAGTTGCTTTAGGAATGAAATATCTTGGCTCATGGTCACTTAGCTCGGGACGTTGGATTCGGCAACCAAAACTATCCGTGCCTCTCGTAAGTGGCCAAGACCCGGCTGCTTTCATCTCCGGCTTGCTCGGATACCCAATAGCACGTCAGCTTGCCAGCAACTGATCACCGCAGTGGCAACTCGGGGAGAGAAACGTGGATTCGAAGCATAACGGCGGCGAGACCAACCTTGGTCGACGGGAATTCATGAAGCTCGGGGGGCTAGGAGCGGTTGCTACGGCTGTCGTCGGGTCAACAGCCTGCGAACCCAGAAACTCCCACGAAACCGGGAGCAGCGAACGTTCCTGGTGGGCGAATGAGACATTTGAACTCGAAGAGGCCACATTCAGTGACCTGGCAGACGACATGGCTTCGGGCCGACGAACTTCTGTCGAGATCACTCAGCTTTACCTTGATCGCATAGCTGCCCTAGACCGTGAAGGAGCCAAGCTTCGATCGATCATCGAAACAAACCCGGATGCACTCGCAATTGCCAAGAGGCTGGATAAGGAACGAGCAAATGGGGATATCCGAAGCCCACTACACGGCATTCCGATCGTCCTCAAGGACAACATCGATACTGCGGACCTACTGACCACGACCGCGGGGTCTTATGCATTGGAAGGTCATGTCGCGGCCACGGACAGTCATGTCGCGGCGAAACTCAGGGAAGCCGGAGCAATTATTCTGGCGAAAGCCAATTTGTCCGAGTGGGCAAATATTAGGTCATCTCGATCAAGTTCAGGCTGGAGCGGTCGCGGTGGACAGTGTGGAAATGCGTTCGCGGTAGATCGTAACCCCTGCGGGTCTTCTTCCGGGTCAGGTGCCTCTGTTTCAGCGAATTTCTGTGCCGGAGCAATTGGAACAGAAACCAACGGTTCCGTCGTATGTCCGGCTTCTGTAAACGGTATCGTTGGCCTAAAGCCCACAGTTGGATTGGTGAGTCGTTCTGGTATTATTCCCATCGCCCACACACAAGACACAGCGGGTCCGATGACCCGTAGCGTTGCTGACGCCGCCGTGATGCTCACAGCTTTAGTTGGGCCCGACCCCAGTGATCCCATGACGATTCCCTCTGCCGATTTCGTCGGTACGGACTACACATCATTTCTCGATCGGGATGGACTTCGCGGTGCACGGATAGGAGTTGAGCGCAGCTACTTCGGCGCACAGCCTGATGTGGACCAACTCATGGAAGAAGCAATTCGTTCGATGTCAACAGCGGGTGCCATAATCGTGGATCCAGCAAATATCCCGACAAGAGAAAGCATGGGGGAACCTTCTTTTCAGGTGCTGCTGTATGAATTGAAAGCTGATCTCGCTGCGTATTTAGAAATGTCCGGCAGGCCAAATGGCATGGCCACGCTTGCTGACATCATTGTCTTCAATGAATCCAACTCTGACCGGGAGATGCCCTACTTCGGCCAGGAAATCTTTCTCGAGGCAGAAGAAAAGGGCTCGCTGAATTCAAGTGAATATCTTGAATCAAAAGAACTTGCTCGGCGCCTCTCACAGGACGAGGGAATCGACGCAGTCATGGAGCATCATCAACTTGATGCGATCGTTGCACCGACAACGCGTCCTGCTTGGAAAATCGACCTTGTGAACCGTGACGTGTCCAGCAACGGGAGTTCTGGTCCGGCTGCGATTGCAGGGTACCCAAGCATTACGGTGCCTAACGGATACGTCCACGGTTTGCCGACCGGGATCCTCTTCTTTGGAAGGGCCTGGAGTGAAGGAGCTTTGATTAGGATCGCCTACGCATACGAGCAAGCAACCCAGCACCGGCAACCTGCGAAGCTCCTTCCAACCCTGGATTTAGCAAACCTGTAAATACTTACTGTTCTTCAGGATCAAATATGATCTCGTTCTCCGAAGTCCGACGCGACTGTGCACCCTCCCGTGCCCCTGGGTTCCCGGCTTTGGGTGTCCAAGAATTACTGCTCGTTGAACCGGGAAAGCCTGCTCCAAATCCGTGACCCGGCCCCATGCTTACCACATGAATGCTGCCATCCTTAATTTTCTGTTCGAGTCGAGAACGCAGCCGACGTTGAATCCAGCGCCTGGAGGGGGGTAAAAGTAGAGAAAACCCTAAAACGTCAGTGATCACACCTGGTGTGATCAGGAAAGCTCCTCCAATGAGAACAGATACCCCATCGAGTATGGCTTGGCCGGGAATCTGTGCCTGGGCGATCGATTGCCGGAACTGAAAAAACACCCTCAACCCTTCAAGGCGGGTGAGGATCGCACCCCCCGCACCAGTTAAGAGAATTAAGAGAAGCGTTGGGAAAAGACCTAAGATCCGACCGAGTTCGATAAGAATCATCAACTCTATGACCGGTACGATTACGAAAAGAAATGCGAGACGCCCAAGTAGACCCATATACCCTTATACCCTTGTAACTAGACCCTGGGTTCCCAGCCACCAACTGCAGCCCCACTATGAGCCCAACCAATCCGGGTTGCAGAATACCCTTATTAAATCCAACAATTCACCCGAACATACAATCATGAAAACAGCTCCTGGGATCGGTCAATGATCGACGGGGTACCCGATCTCAGTAACACATCAAGGTTACCGCAAGGCAGGCATGGAGCAGAATTACTTTCGTAAAGGCTTTGGTCTCAAGAAGGAAATGCAGCCCCTCATCGATGCTGAATACCAATCCGCTTTAGTGGAGCGTATTCGAGCACGTGGTTATGCGGATACCTTCGGCGATGTCACCGTGCGTCTAGCTCAAGAATTTGGCTTCTGTTATGGCGTTGACCGTGCTATCGATTACGCCTACGAAACCGTACATAAGTTCCCAAACAAAAAGATATACCTCGTCGGTGAAATCATTCACAATCCGCACGTCAACCAGCGGATGCTGGAAATGGGGATCTCCTTCCTCTACCCACAGGACTCAGGCGTATTTGACTTTTCGTCCGTGGCCAAAGGAGACGTTGTAATCCTGCCAGCTTTTGGTGTCACCCTGAATGATTTTGAGACACTTCGAGGAATTGGATGCATTCTGGTAGACACTACTTGCGGGTCGGTACTCCATGTCTGGAAGCGTGTTGAAAGCTACGCTCGAGATGGTTTCACGGCAGTTATTCATGGTAAGTACACTCATGAAGAATCCCGCGCGACAGCGTCTCAAGTCAATAAATTTCCCGGAGGCAAGTACATCATCGTTCGGGACATGGCTGAAGCTGACCTCCTATGCGACTACATAGCAAAGCGGGCCAAGCATCTTAGAACTGAGGATTTCAAAACTCAGTTCAAGACGAAGGTCTCCGCCGGCTTTGACCCGGAAGTCGACTTAGAGTTCATCGGCGTGGCCAATCAAACAACGATGCTGGCCAGTGAATCGATGGCGATCGGTGCCAAGATTCGTGAGGCAATCGTCGAGCGTTTTGATGAAGAACACACCAGTGTTCATTTCAGGTCTTTTGGAACAATCTGCTCAGCCACACAGGAACGACAGGATGCCGTAGAGGAAATGATGGAGAAACCACCTGACTTGATGCTTGTGATCGGTGGTTACAATTCCTCAAACACCAACCACCTCGCTCACCTCTGCCGACAGTACACAGATACATTCCATATTCAGGATGCATCGTGTATCGATGTTGGGGCAGGCACGATCAAACACAAGGTCGAGCTGGACCCAAGGGCTGAGGAAATACTGGACGAGGATTGGCTTCCTCAGAATGCCTTTGATTTAGGCATTACCGCCGGTGCATCGACCCCAAACAATAAGATTGGCGAAGCTCTATTGCGGATTTTCGAAATCCGCGGGATTACGGTCGAACTGACAGCAGGCCTGCAATCCACTTGAGAAAAACGGTTTTGCCATTCCTGTGCACAAACTGATCAACATTCTGGCCCGATAAGCTGTAGGTCCTGAGTTCAGTAGTACCTAAATCTTAGATATGGATCGGCCGGCCCAAGGATGCGAGTGCACTTTCAGCTACTCCTTCTGACAAAGTTGGATGAGGATGCATCGCCTTTTCTAACTCCTCAACTGTAGACTCTAGGTGGCGGCCTATAACGAACTCACCGATCAGCTCAGTAGCATGGGGACCTACGATGTGTGCACCAAGAATCTCTGAGAACTGCTTGTCCCGAATGACTTTTATGAACCCATCTGAGTGTCCAGATGCAACCGCTCGACCAATCGCGGCCCAGGGAAACTTGCCGACCTCTATGTCATAGCCCATTTCCTTCGCCTGTAACTCTGTGAGCCCCACAGAGGCGACCTCCGGATGACAGTACGTACAATTCGGCACGTTATCATAGTCCACCATTCCATGGCTGTGTCCAGTTATGTGCTCCACACAAGTGACCCCTTCATGACTAGCCTTGTGCGCCAAAAGTTGATGGCCTGCCACGTCACCGATTGCGTAAAGACCCGGAACATTCGTGGACAGGTGCCGGTCAACTAACACGAAACCACGTTCGTCCACCTTGGCGTCTACTGAATCAAGACCAAGATCTTCAGAATTAGGAACACGCCCTACGGCGGATAAGACATAGTCAACGTCCAAAGTCTGCTCGTTTCCCTTACGGTCTTCAAAGGTTACAGAAACACCATCCTTACTAGTCTTAGCCTGCTTGAACTGTGCTCCGGTATGGATCTTCATCCCGCGCTTCTTATACAGGCGCTCCATAAACTTTGAGACCTCTGCATCTTCGAGCGGCAGGATTCTTTCCAGTGCCTCAACCACGGTGACCTTGCTCCCGTAGGCGTTATACACATCGGCAAACTCCATGCCGATTGCTCCTGCTCCTACAATGAACAGAGATTCCGGTGCCTTCTCCTGCATTAGTGCCCCGGTTGAAGACCAAATTCGGTCCTCATCAATTTTCAAGACAGGTAAATCCCGGGGCCTAGATCCAGTAGCCAAGATGATATTCTTGGCTTCATAGATAGTCTTTGATCCGTCCTTCGTCTCCAGTTCAATTTTTCCACGACCCTTGAGCCGACCGACACCTCTTAGGTGCGTGACCTTGTTTTTCTTAAAAAGATGAGCAATACCCTTCGCCATTTGAGCGGCTACTTGACGGCTACGGGCCTGAGCAGGGCCTAGGTCAAAAGAAACGTCTTTAGCAATAATGCCATGCTCGTGGGCACCAGCCATCTCGCTGACGAGTAAGGCACTCGAAAGTAGTGCTTTTGTCGGTATGCAACCGATGTTGAGGCAAACACCCCCGAGTTCGTCCTTCTCTATGCACGCTGCTGTCAAACCCAATTGCGCCGCGCGGATCGCGGCTACATAACCACCCGGCCCGCTACCTACGACAATGAGATCGAAGCGCTCACTTTTCTTATCGGACAAGATGCCTCCCTGTAAGAAACAGGGGCAGAAAATGCCCCCTGGACGAACTCCGATTCCTAAGGGCTACGAAGGTAGATAGAGTGGGAAGGGGGGTAAAGTGAACACCACCGGGAAGCAGATGAGGTGCTCGGTACGCTTGAATCAAGAGGAAGCAGGGCCGGTGCGATTACACCGGCCCCTATAGCTTTCAACTTACATCAGAAGCCCATTAGAACGTGATGCTGCGCCCTTGTTCATGCCGCTTAAACCACTCCCTTAGAAATAACTGTGTGCGAAGAAAATTAGATGGTGTACTCGACGTACCATGCCATTCATTATTGAACCGTATCATGGCAGTCTCCACGCCCATTACTTTCAGCGCAGCATAATACTCTTCAGTCTGTGGCATCGGGGTACGGAGATCATCCACGCCGGTCATTAGCATTGTCGGAGTCGTAACATTACCAACGTACATGAGTGGTGAACGGCGCAGATGCTCACTCGGATCGTCCCAAGGGAAGTTTTCGAAATTCCGGTACCAACCTATGCCGTCAGTTGTACCGACAAATGAGAGCCAATTCGTGACCGGACAATTAGCTGAAGCTGCCGCGAAACGGTTGGTGTGTCCTACTACCCAGGAAGTAAGAACTCCTCCACCCGAACAACCATAGACGAACATACTCTGCTCATCGACATACCCTCTCGCAATCACCAGATCAACGCCATTCATTAAGTCGTTGAAGTCTTTGCCTGGATATGCATTCTTGATCGCATTACCGAATGGACTGCCATACCCAGAACTACCGCGCGGGTTGGTATAAAGGATCACGTAACCGTTCGCAGCGTGTTCCTGCCATGCAAAGTTGAATCCTACGTTGTACATCCCGTGAGGCCCACCATGAATGCTCAACATTAAAGGGTATTTTTCACTGGGATCGAAGTCCGGCGGCTTGATTATCCACCCTTGTATCTGGAACCCGTCAAGAGACTCGTACCAGATTTCTTCGACATCAGCGAGTGTGATACCTGCCATAATATCATCATTCACGTTGGTTAGTTGTCGGAAGGTTATGGGCCCATCGAGATCAAATGAAACAATGTCGGCTGGCACTTGAGGGCTCGAGAGTGTAGCTACAGCAAAACCCTGATCAGTGAAGGAGCTAAGTCCGAGCATGTGAGCACCGCTAGTGACCTCGCTTACGGCCCCCTGGGTGGATATAAAGTGCACGTTGCGTGCACCCTGATAGCTAATGGTGACATATACCCCACTCCCGTCGTGTGCCCACTCCATGTTGTTGATATTACGATCGAAGTCACCAGAAATAAGCCGAGATCCGGAGCCGTCCAGATTCATCAAGTAGACACCAGAATTCCGGTAAGTATCCGTGTTGAAATCGCTGCCGCGATATGCGACCAGGTCACCACGGGGTGATGGGAGCGGGCCTGTGTCTTGCCCACGACGAGTCGTCAGCTGACGGATCTCTTCTGTAGCAACATTAACTGCGTAAATTTCCGATTCGCGCCATGAGAGTTCTGAATCTTCAGTGCGTAGTGAGGAAAAAAGGAGTTCACTTCCATCCGCCGTCCAACGCCCGGTTGAATGATTCCAATCACCGTTAGTGAGCTGACGGGGAGTGCCCCCTTCAGCGGGTACGACGAAAACATGTTGCCAACCCTCATCGACGAAGCCTTGTCGGTCCTGACGGTAATCCGCCCTTGTCACTACCTTCGGACCTTCAGTCCAAGTAGCACCGTCGGGTCGACCCGGAGGGGTTACACTCCACGCGGGTTCACCATCAACATTCATTGAGAAGGAGATCGACTCTCCATCAGGCGACCAAGCAATCCCACCCGGACCCTTCTCTAAGCGGGTAATCTGGGTCGTTGCACCCTCATCATCCATCCACCGGACAAAAATCTGTGATCCGTCGGGCTCACCGCTGGCAGTATAGGCAATCCGTGATCCGTCGGGTGACCAAAGCGGTCCCGAACCATCAACAAGGAAGTGGTTCTTATTACCGTCAGCATTCATGATCCATATCGACGATTCTCGGCGGTCGTTCATTTTATCGACCCATCCACGAGTGTAGACGATACGCGCACCATCAGGTGAGATCTGCGGATTCGAGACACTTTCGAGATCGAGATACATCTCAAGTGTAAGCTTCTTGTTTTCCGCGTCTGTCTGGCTGCTAGCCAAAGACGGCAGAGTTGCTGCTATTAACACCAGGAACCAAGGCGCCTGAGAACGGAACGTGGGAACAGACATCTGTGCCCCTCTTGCTGTGAGTTGAATTATCCGATGAGGTCGATATTCAACCTACGGTACAGAGGTCTTGAATCGCGAGAGGGAGAGGCCCGGCCCTAACGTTCCCAGACTATTCGTCCACCCACTATCGTGAGGTCGATCAACATCGTTTCGAGGCATGGATCTGCACAGGTAAGATAGTTCTCTGCTGTGATAGCAAGGTCTGCAAGCTTACCTACAGCAAGCGTGCCCCTGTAATCTTCTGAGAATGTGAGATAGGCATAACCCTTAGTAGCTGACCGCAGAGCCTCGTCACGCGAAATCCTTTGGTCCGCACCTACTACCCCACCACTGATCGTTTCTCTTGTGGTAAAATGGTGTAGAACCCACCAGGGGTCGTAGGGGACAACAGGAGAGTCTGTTCCCAGGGAAATCGGTATTCCATTGTCGAGGTACGCTCGCACAGGAGTCGTCCATGCGGCCCGCTCTTCCCCCCAGTATTCGATCAAGCTAGGCGCAGCGAGATATAGATGATTCTGTACCGATACAGCTAAGCCCAGATCTTTCATTCGGGGGAACTGGTCACTACGGGGTATGAATCCGTGCTCTATTACCCAGCGGGACGAAGCTATCGAAGACTCTGAATTTGCAGCCTCGTAGGCATCGAGTACTAAATCTATGGCTGCATCGCCCACTGCATGTGTTGCAACACGCCAACCGGCTGAATGTAGTACTTGCACTGTCTCCAAGAAGTCTTCACGTGGCAGCATTTGGAGTCCGTAAAACATGCCACTCTCTCCCCAGGGTTCCTCATATGGCTCCCTCATTAACCCACCTTCAAACCCACCATCTACCCCAAGCTTTACCCCACCCACTCGTAACCAGAAATCATTGCCTTCTGGTTGCGCCCACTCCTTCATCACCGCGTTCAATACCTCCGGTGACCCTGACCTTGGACCACGGTATAGGAAGTCGACTCGAATATTGAGTCGACCTTCCTCTCGGAGAGCTAAGAGCCTGTCATACATCTCCGGAGAGGCTCCTGGGTAACGGATCGAAGTAATCCCGCGACTGCTGAGAATCCTGTGACTCTCTACGAGATCATCTTGGATTTCAGCAAGACTTCGATCCGGCACTAGCGGGAGTTGCACTAAACCTTTCGCGCGATCCACGAGCTCACCGTTGAGCCGACCATCCATGTATCTACCAATCCGACCACCCGCTACGGCTTGGGTCGATTCATCGATATCCCAATATGCAAGCGCGGCACTATTGAGCACGTACTCATGTCCGCCCCGGACGACGACGATTGGGTGCTTCTGGGTCGCTCGATCAAGGTCATCACGGTATGGCAATCGTTGCTCGTCAAGTTGTCCTTCATGCCAATCACTATTTGTGATGATCACATCACCCGGAGGTGTTTCCTCAGCACGAGTAGAGATTGCACTCAAGACTTCTTGTAAGGAACGGGCTCCAGCAAGATTAACTCCGTCCCCCCCTCCAATCCCATGGAAGTGGTTATCAGTGAGACCAGGAATGACCGTGCGACCCGCAAGCTCTATGACATGCGTTTGTGGACCCTGATGTTCTCGTATGTCCACATTTGATCCAACCGCAACAATCTGCTCATCGCGAACTGCCAGGGCCTCAACTACACCCTGGTTGGAGAGGGTGATGATCTGACCATCGACCAGAATAAGGTCGGCGGGATCGGAGGTTATTGAGTTGCACGCGCTGACGGCACCAGAGAGCCACAACACAGCTACTAGGAGTTTGATTCGTTTGGACACCCAAGGCCTCCTGCGTAAGAACAACGTGATGGGCTACTGGGGAGACCTCACCCATGACCTCCCAGGCTAGAGCAGAATGGCTGTCGGCTCCTCGAGCATAGACTTCAGCGTAGCGAGGAAACGTGCACCCTGAGCACCATCAATCACGCGGTGGTCACAGCTCATCGTGATCCGCATACGTGGGCACACCTTAACTTCACCATTAACAACCACCGGAGTCTCTTCAATGCCACCCACTGCAAGAATGCCTGCCTCAGGTGGATTGATGATCGCAGTGAACTCTTGTATGCCAAACATCCCAAGATTAGAGACTGAAAATGTCGAGCCAGTGTATTCATCAGGCATGAGCTTCTTTGTCCGTGCTCTACCAGCTAATTCACGCACTTCAGCAGCTATTTGCATAATCCCCTTAGCGTGCGCATTCCTGATAACTGGTGTAATCAGACCTTCGTCAATTGCAACAGCAACACCTAGGTGAACCGCGTTGAAGCGACGCACAAAGCTGTCATGCCACTGTGCATTACAATTGGGATGTTGCCGGAGTGCAGCTGCTACCGCCTTCAAGACAATGTCATTAACCGAAATGCGATAGCCATCCTCTTCGAGCATGTTGTTCATGCTCTCCCGAGCCCTGATCACACGATTCATATCTACTTCTACAGTAAGATAGAAAGTCGGCACAGGACCGATGGAGGTAACAAGCCTCTTCGCAATTGATTTCCGCATCTGCGAGGTTGGTAGGTCCTCGTATTCGTTCTCTCCAGATGTCCATGTCGTCGTCGCTGCCGCGTTCGAAACGGCGGTCTTCGCCCCCTCTAGGTCTCGTTTAACAACCCGTCCTCCTGGACCGGACCCCTTAATCGTCAGGAGATCCACCCCCATCTCAGTCGCTAATCTACGAGCAAGCGGAGACGCCTTAACTCTACCAGCACCTTGAGTGTCAGCGGCGATTTCTGGAGTGGTTGCTGCCCCAGGCTCCTCAGGGGCCACAGGTTCTGTTCCGGCAGACGACTCTTCTGGTAAAGCTGGCTGGGTTCCATTCCCATCCGAGCTTCCTTCAATGTCCGATATGTCTTCGTCAGCAGCTGCGATTACAGCGATTACAGCCCCAACCACCGATACACCCCCTGCATCTAGGAAGATCTTCCGGAGCATCCCGTCCCCTCGTGCGACCAACTCCATCGTAGCTTTATCTGTCTCGATCTCAGCGAGGATGTCACCGCTGGAAATCTCATCACCCTCGGACTTGAGCCATTGAACAAGCTGGCCCTCTTCCATAGTAGGAGAGAGTGCCTCCATGTGAACCTTGGTCACCATATCCTTTTCACCTCCGAAGCGTCCTGGAAAGGGCGCAATCACCCTCCCGAGTGCACCTAGGCCCTCTTGTCAGGCTAGATAGCAGTGAAATAGAGATCATCCGCGTCACCGGTAAAGCACCTTCTTACACGACTCAAGCACTTGCTCGACACTTGGTTTAGCCAAGGCCTCAAGGTTCTTGGCATAAGGCATAGGTACATCAGCTTGGGTTACTCTAAGCACCGGAGCATCCAAGTGATCAAAAGCTTCTTCCTGAATGATCGAGACGACCTGCGCTCCTGTACCCGCATAAGGCCAGCTGTCTTCTAAATATACAACGCGATTTGTCTTCTGGACCGTCTCAAGAATCGCATCTACGTCGAGAGGTCGAACTGAACGGAGGTCGAGCACTTCCGCCTCAATCCCCTCACTCTCAAGCTTATCTGAAGCCTGAAGCGCTAGGTGCACCATCTGACCGTGGGTGATGATTGATACATCAGAGCCCACTCGTTTGAGGTCAGCCACACCGAGGGGTATGACAAAGTCATCTTCTTCTGGTACTTCCCCTTTCAAATTATAGAGTAGTTCGCCCTCCATGAACGCTACGGGATCATCATCACGTATCGATGCCTTAAGAAGGCCCTTCGCGTCAGCAGGTGTTGCCGGGGTCACAACCTTACATCCCGGAGCGTGCAGAAAATAAGTCTCACACGCCTGAGAGTGCTGAGCCCCAAGCTGCAGCGCCGGACCGTTCGGGCCTCGAAACGTAATTGGAACCTTAAACTGCCCTCCCGACATATAGCGCAGCTTCGACGCATTGTTAATGATTTGGTCGAGTGCTAAGTAAGCAAAGTTAAACGTCATGAATTCGATGACCGGTCGAAGTCCTGCCATTGCTGCACCAACACCGAGACCGGCAAAGCCTAGCTCGCTGATTGGGGCATCCACGACGCGCTGGTCACCAAAGACATCTAAAAGGCCCTTCGAGACCTTATAGGCCCCATCATACTCAGCAACTTCCTCTCCCATCAGAAAGACGTCAGGATCTCGATCCATTTCCTCACGGAGCGCTTCATTTAGCGCCTCGCGATAGGTCATAGTAGCCATTTAAGAACAGCCCCTAGCCAGCAGGGCGTCAGTGGCTGGTAGGGTGATCATGTTCTTTGTCCATCGAAAAAGAGGCGACCGTGAACGTTGGTCGCAGCCCAAACGTTCTCATAAAGTGCCTCGGGCTCAGGTATGGGCGACTCGTCAGCAAAATCAGTGGCTTCTGCTGCGATTGTCTTTGCCGTAACATCCATCTCCTCAAGAGTGTCCTGATCAAGGACACCCTCAGCGAAAAGCTGGTGCCGTAGAATTGCTATTGGATCACTCTCTTCCTTGTGGCGCTCCACCTCCTCGGTTGACCTATAGGTTCCGGAAACGGGATCTGACATTGAATGTCCCCGGAACCGGTATGTGCGTAGCTCCACCAGGCGCGGACCGCCACCTGAGCGGACCTCTTCGGTAAGATTACGGAAATGCTTGAATGTGGAGAGCACGTCCTGACCGTTCACAGAACTGGCGGGAATATCAAAGGGCACAGACCTTGCTGAAATTTCGGTCTTAGAGACCCGATCAAAGGCCGTGCCCATACCATATTTATTATTTTCGACCACATAGATCACGGGAAGTTCCCATACAGCGGCCATGTTGAGACACTCGTGAAAGCCCCCCTGATTTACAGTCGCATCCCCCATAAAGCATATGCAAACCAAGTTCTCCCCACTGTATTTGATCTTCCAACCGATACCAGTGGCCAGAGGAACTTGTCCTCCAACAATACCATGGCCTCCGAAAAAACGGGCGTCTCTGCCGAAAACGTGCATAGAGCCGCCCTTCCCACCAGAAATTCCTCCGACACGACCATAAAGCTCGGCCATAACTGCCTTAGGGCTAATCCCCTTCGCAATAGCTTGTGTATGGGATCGGTAAGCACTGATAGCATAATCTTCTGGCTGAAGCACTTTAATCACGCCGGCCGCACCAGCCTCCTGTCCGATATGGAGATGGCAAAAGCCTCCGATTTTACCAATCGCATAACTTTCTTCAGCTTTTTCCTCAAAGCGCCTGTATAGAAGCATCTCCTGCATAAGTTCTAGTGCGATCTTCGCGGTCACTCCATGGCGAGCAAGCACATCCTCCGTCTTAGCCCCACTGCTTGTGTTAGTCTTGGCCTTAGCCATCTCACGCCCCCTGGATCGGGCGGCCAGGGCGGCCGACCTCAAGCTGAACGAATTCAAGGCTAACTTCAGCCGGTGCGGGAACATCGCCTTCAAGGATCTCCTGAATTACTCCTGGGGTCCCGGCTTCCACTTCTCGTGCCTGCTCCTTTGCATGGTAGCTTGAGCGCACTAACGGGCCAGACTCGACATGTTTAAAGCCATATTCCGTTTCTCCAATACGCTTGAGCTCTGCAAACTCGTCCGGGCTTACCCAGCGAGCGACTGGTATATGCATAGAGGACGGTCTCAAATATTGGCCTAACGTAAGGATGTCCACTGCTGCTGCCCTCAGGTCAGTCATCGCCTGCGTAACCTCGGTAAATTCTTCGCCCATCCCCAAGATTAGCCCGGTCTTAGTCAGTATCCGTGAATCGATCCGCTTGGCAGCTCCGAGATAAGAGATCGAGCGCCAATAGCGACCACCTGGGCGTACATCTGGGTGCAGGCGCTCCACTGTTTCGAGATTGTGCCCTATGATTGCAGGGCCAGCCTCAACAACCACTCGAAGTGCTTCCTCGTCGCCCTTGAAGTCCGGAATGAGGACCTCCACCGAGCAAGAAGAAACGAGCTCGTGAATCCGTCGAATGGTCTCAGCATAGATCCCGGCACCGCCATCTGGGAGCTCATCGCGATTAACACTTGTGATCACCACATGCTCTAGTCCCAAACGGGCCACGGTCTCGGCAACCCGTCGAGGCTCATCAAGATCTAGATGGGTGGGCATACCATGGGCTACACCGCAGTATTTACAGGCTCGGGTACAGACGTCCCCTAAAATCATGAATGTCGCCGTACCTGCTTCCCAACACTCACCGATATTTGGGCATCCCGCTTCTTCGCAGACGGTATGAAGCCCCTCAGACCGCATTAGGCGCTTCAGTCTTAGATAGTTCAAACCGCCAGGCGAGCGGACTTTGAGCCAATTAGGCTTACGAGACCGCATTTCGACTGTTTCCAGTCCTATATGACCCCGAATATTGGGCGTTCCCTTGGGCTTTACGACCCCCGAGTCCTTCCCTGAGGGGGCGTAACCACGCCTCGTATCTTTCGTGGTAATGACCACGGTCGTCCTCCAGCCAAGATCCCGGGTCGTGGTGGCTGACCCAGGAGCAGGCGCAGTGTCGCCGAGCCATCAGGCGCACAATGTTTCCGATGAGGCAACCTGATCGCAGAGCCTAAAAAGATAGCCAGTGGAAGGGTTTTTTTACAGTGTGAGTATGGCTGGCGTCCCCGTACTGACCCAAACCTCTGTGCCTTAGGTTAAGAACCGCCGCGAATCGCTATACGATTCTTATACCCAGCTACTATATGGTCCCGTGCAGCCACCGGATCATTCGTGACGAAAATCATGTCTAGATCTTCTTGAGTGATCTTACCATCAGTGACCATGGTCTCACGAAGCCAGTTGAGCAGCCCTCCCCAATACTCCGACCCGAAAAGTACAAGAGGAAAGTGTCGAACCTTATGGGTCTGAATGAGCGTGAGTGATTCAAAGAGTTCGTCCATAGTCCCGAAGCCTCCTGGGAAAATCACAAAAGCTTCAGCGTATTTTACAAACATTGTCTTTCTGACAAAGAAGTATCGGAAGTCGATTGATACATCGATGAAATCGTTGCTCTCCTGTTCAAAAGGAAGCTCAATATTACATCCGACCGATGTGGCACCCCCCGCTTTTGCCCCTCGGTTTGCTGCTTCCATCATACCTGGGCCACCACCAGTAATAATGGCAAAGCCTGCTTCCCCGAGTAGACGAGCAGTTTCTACGCATTCTTGGTACATGTCTGTATCGGAGTTCGCACGAGCAGAACCAAAGATTGAAACTGCCGGCCCAATCTCTGACATCTCCTCAAACCCCTCGACAAACTCCCCCATGATTCTGAAAATACGCCATGCATCCATACCCATGGCTTGGAGGTCTTCGACGCGTTCAAGCAGTCGCTCATCTTGCGTTGACCCTTCGCGGTACCTGTCAGGTTCGGATCCCCTCTTTATCTCCTTCATAACCATCCTCTATATGCATCTTTGAGTATCATGATCATTCTCGGGTGTGCTCAGTGAGCCACCGACCTGTCCTTATGAGAGCATCCTTATGATGGTAGGGCGGATCCCAGCCCAGCTCTTCGCGCAGTCGCCTTGATACATACGGATTTTCACCAAGAGCGAACTCTGCCACTCTAGAAATTGAAAGATGCTTCACACCTGGGATGAATGCTCCAAGTCTGTCGAGTACACGGGCCCCTCTCCGGATCAGACTCGCTGGCATAGCCAGAAAGATTGGCCGTTTACCTAGGCCAACAGCAAGATCCTCTAGCATCGCTCTTTGGCTAAGCGGAAGGTCGAGTCCAACATCATACGTGGTGCCCCCGCGGGCTGCTTCGAGTACCAAACGCAAGGCGTGAGCCACATTTCCTGAATAAACCACCGGGATGGCATTTCTTCCCGATCCTAATAAAGGCACGATCGGCAATCTCAGGAACTTTGCCACTGTTAATGCTGTGAGACGGTCCCGCTCACCGTAGACTCCACACGGACGAACCACCGACACAGGCAATCCATGCTCTTCTTCAACTCCCCTCGCTACCACCTCTGCTTGACGCTTTGAACGAGCATAGAGATCCCCATCGTGGATTTGCCCATCAAGTGGTGTGTCCTCAGTCACAGTCCCGTCGACGATCCCATAGACCACAACGGACGAAACATGAACTGCAAAGCTAATTCCAGCTTTCACAGCAGCCATAAGGATATTTCGCGTCCCATCCACGTTTACAGCACGGACCTTCGGCCACGAGCTACCGCCGTATACAATTGCGGCAGAGTGTACGAGATGTGTGCACCCGGCCATTAGTTTGGCGAGAGATTCTATGTCATCTCTCACATCACCCTCTACGAGAGTACACCCCTGGGCCCTAAGAAACGCCAGGTCAGACCCGGGTCGATTAAGAGCAACTACATCTTGCCCACACGAACGAAGTTCATCAGCCAGGTGTGACCCGAGAAGGCCGGTGCCTCCCGTCAGAAATACTCTCATCCAGCCCTCTGTATCTTCCTGGCCTCCGACTTAGCGACCACCTAGGAACGCTTCAGCTTCAGTTCTGAGGTTATCCGTGATCGGAGCATGGTCCATGTATTCAGCAATATCCTGCTCTATCTGTGACCCATAGACCTCGAGCACACGTTCATAGTACGCTGCAGCTATATCGCCACGATCTAGCTCCACCGCGGCTTTTGCTGCAGCGCTCAACCCGAGCAAGTGGTCTGAATTATCCTCTAGAATCTCCTCTGCAGTCTCGAGAGCGGCTTCAAGTTGCATCGCCGTACGCTGGAGCATTGAAAGATGAAAAAGGCCGTCGTTATCCAGGGGACGTGCTCGCTCATAAGCACCAATAGCCATAGGCATGAACTGCTGAGCTTCGGTCGAATCCCCAGCCGTGACTGCCGTCATCACTCTGTTAAAAAGGCGGTTGGCAGCCTCCACAGGTGTCATGGTTGATAAGTCCGGAAGCATGCCCGTCATTGCCCCACCACCAGGTTGGCTTGTGATTGGTGATGCGGTTGGAATAGAGGGCCCTCCTGACTGCATCATTTGTGTGGCCAGTGCAACGATAAGCGCGAACATCGCTGCCCCTGCAATCCACCAAGGAAGATTCTTGCCTCCAAGCGTGGCAGTAGCTGCGGCCCGGTGTTCGCTTACACTATTGCGGTTTCCACATCGGTTACAATACTTCGCTGTCGCAGTAATCTGCGCTCCGCACTCCTGACAAAAGCTTCCTGCAACTTTAGCTCCGCACTCCTGACAAAAGCTTCCCGAGGCGGCCTTGCCACACTTCGGGCAGACCAGAGCAGTCATTTCCTCATCGCATTAAACAGTAAGGGCCACGTCGCAACAGTTTGTGCACGATAATTCGGCTGGAAACCAAACAGGACCAACGAACCTTCACCAATATCGGCTTCTAGGATAGCCGCCTCTCCTTCTATGTATTCTCCACCAAGTACCCAGCCTGAGAGCAGAGGGTCACCCTGCCCATAGCGGCCAACAATTCTAATTCTCGGGTCATCGACTTCGTATGCCATACTACTCCGCCAATACCACGCAGAGATCTCGTCTCTCATACCTTCGTTGATTTCCGATGCCGAATCGAGTTCAAGCCTTAGGATTGATCCAGGAATGTAGAACTCGGTATTCGGAAGGCCTGAAGTCAGATTAGAGATATCTAAGTCAAACAGTTCGGCCACAAAGTCTGTTGCGGCCTCAATGGCTATAACACGCCCCCCGTTTCGCACGAAACTGCTAACTGCCCGAACCCCTTGGTCACCTAAGCCACCCGTATATTGGCGAGGAAGTTCTCCTGAACGGAATCCGTTTCTAATAGAGTTTGCGTCCTGCGCCTGGAAGAGTAAGACGTCGTAGTCATCCAGGGCGCCACTATGAATATCTGCATCATGAAGTGTGTCATACGCCATGTCATATTGGTCCAGAACCCAGCGCTGCCACCCTGCCGGCATCGGCTCCTGCCATGATTTGTACATCGCCACTCGCGGTGCATCTACTTCATTCAGATGCGCCGGTAATTGAAAATCAAAATCTGGTGCTGTGATGGGTTCGGACAATTCAACCCTAAGGTTCCCCTCAACCTCTACAGCCTCAAAATCGAGTAGATATCCGAATGTGTGTGCAGTCACGTCATACGGACGTTGAGGTGGCCCTCCTGGGTATTCGCGCAAATCTGGGTAGTGCTGTACCTCCAGCATTGAATTCGCAAAGCCTGCATATGGCTGATTCATCGGGATGACATAACTCCCAGCCGGGAAGTCCACTCCATCCACTGAAAAAGCTTCCTGCGCCTCAGTTACTTCCACTTCTGACATGACGAGTGACCGAAGTGCGTACTTCACACCGGTTTGGTTTGCCTGGTTACCTGGAATGACCCAGGCGTCCGGCCAGGCATCCCACTTGTCCACAGCACGCTTGTTGATGCCATAGAAGTTCTCTAGCCAGAACCGGCGATTGTTCGCGGCATTCGTGAGCAGTGCCAGGGCGCCAGAGTACTGGTAATCCACAATGTCAGGCAATCCCCACGGGCCACCTTCCCAGGGATTAGGGAAATTCCAAGACCGCTGGCTCGCATCGAAGTTCCGTCCGGGGCCTAATACCTCGGGCGAGATGTTCGTCGGCGACGCTATCCGTGCCGACGCTGTCTCTGAAAGAATTCGAGCAGCACCGTGATAGTGCATATAGGCCCGAGCGGGAGTGAACGCATCGTATTGGGCGTTCACCACGACTCCCTTTTTCCCCTGAGCTGTTAACTCAGCAGCCATGTAGGTACCAAGCTGACTGACCGCTGTTGTCAGAGCCGGATCAATGTTTGGTTCCCAAGGCTCGATATAGGGTGGAAAGAATATCCGAGCCCCATTACTTCCCATCTGATGCACATCATGTACTATGTGCGGATGCCAATCATTCTGGGCACCTACGGTAAGAATAGTTTCGTCTTGCGTGAAAGCATACCAGTCTCGGTTGTTATCATGCCCGGTATAAAAGTGGTACAGCCAAGGAAGCGGGGCTGCCTCGAACTGCGTCCTTACATGCTCGTTATACCAGTCGTTCACCCACTGGAGACCATCTGGGTTCAGTGAAGGAATCTGCAGGAAGATCACATTATCCAGAATCTCGAGGATCCTTTCTTCATTAGACGAGGCCATGGTGTAAGCCAGCCGGGCTGCCATCTGACTGGGGCCTACTTCTGTTGAGTGGATTCCATGGGTGATCATCGCAACAGCCTTACCATCATCGAAAAGATGATTGAGTTCTGACTCGCTTGAGATCATCCTCGGGTCTGCCAACTTCATTTGGATGTCTTGTAGCTCTGCTAGTCGGGCATGGTTTTCCGGACTCGTGATCGTGAGCATCACGAAAGGGTGACCGGTTGTCGTCATCCCAAGAGTGTCAACAATCACTCGCTGGCTTCTTTCAGCAAGTTCTTCATAGTACGAGGTCAACTCGTCCCAGTTGGCCAGCCTTCGGTCTGACCCCATCTCGAACCCGAAATACTGCTGAGGGGAAGGAATCTGCTGAGCTACAAGCGAGGGGGCTAAGATCACGAAGACACTAAGGATCGCTGTTAAACGTCGAGTCATTCAAACTCCTTCTATACCAAAGGGGCCCGGCGATTCCGGGACCAAGCATGGTTTGTGGCGCGGCAGAAGATGGTACCGTAGCGTCCATGAGCTTGCAACGGAATCCCTGCCCCCGCTTCAGGTCTCTACCCGGGCTCCCTTCAAATCCAAGACAACTGTCCCACTCGCATCTGAATTGCTAAAGTGCGATCCTCTATCAAACCTTATCCGGAGGTCAGTGTGCGTAGGCTAAACAGCTTCCTTGGCCTCATAGCTATCTTGGCTGCATGTAGTTCTGAATCAGACATAGGGACACCTAGATCGGGACCTGAGATTCCGGAACTGTCGGCCCGGGGAATTGCTGATCATATGCGGATCCTCGCATCAGATGATTTCTTCGGTAGAGGACCCGGACATCTTGGCGGCGACCTGGCCTCGGCATACATCGCCGAACGATTCTCGGAGTACGGCCTGGAGGCTCCTGGGGGGTCATATTTTCAAACTGTACCCATGGTTGGTATGACCACAGATCCAACCACGGTAAAGCTATCTTTCACAGGATCAGGAGGTACAGTCACCCCGACATATCTAGACGACTTTGTACTCAACGCAGGGGATCCGCTTGCAGACAGGGTGGGTGGCGACGCTGAGCTTGTCTTTGCCGGATACGGCGCAATTGCCCCCGAAAACGAATGGAATGATTTCCAGGGCATTGATGTTCAGGGAAAATACCTAATGATCTTAGTGAACGATCCACCGGCTTCTCCTAGCGAACCAGATTTATTTGGTGGTGTCGCGATGACCTATTACGGCCGTTGGACATACAAGTACGAAGAGGCTGCCCGCCAAGGAGCTCTTGGTGCCATAATCGTCCATGAGACCGAACCAGCAGGTTACCCATGGAGCGTAGTGCGTGGTGGCTGGTCTGGGGAACAGTTCGCGCTACCTCTTAACCCCACTGATACTCAACCAGCAGGAATGGTCGGGTGGGTCTCAGAAAGTGTGGCCCAAGGCGCTCTGGCAACTGCGGGCTATGACTATGAAGAACTCAAGAGCAGGGCGGCAATTCGAGGATTCACCGCAGTCGAGACTGGTATCACCGTAAGCGCAAGCGTTGAGAGCACCAGCCGTGATGTAGAGACGCGAAACGTAGTCGCTCTGCGGAGAGGTAGGACCCGGCCCGATGAATATCTCACTGTAACCTCCCATTACGACCACTTCGGTGTTGGCGAAAGCATTGCTGGTGATTCCATCTATAACGGTGCCTACGACAACGCCTCTGGTACCGCCTTACTCCTGGAGATCGCCCATGCTACCTCTGGCAGCCAGGCACCCCTAGGGCGTTCTGTCCTATTCATCGCCACTGCTGCTGAGGAGCAAGGGCTACTCGGGGCCGAGCGATACGTGCGCTCCCCTATATACCCTCTCAGCCAAACTGTGGCAGAGATAAACTTGGATGGCGCCAATCTCTGGGGTCTCACCGATGATATCATTGTTCATGGAGAAGAGCGGAGCGAGCTAGGAAACTATGTTCGCCCCCGAGCCACCCAGCTTGGCCTCACTCTCAGGCCCGACGCTGAGCCAGAAAAGGGTTTCTTTTTCCGCTCTGATCACTTTCCGTTTGCGAAGGCGGGAGTTCCTTCCCTCTGGATCGAGCATGGTCGGGACTACCGTGGCCAACCGGCGGGTTGGGGAGCTCAGCTCCAGGCCGACTACACCGCTAATCGTTACCATGCACCGTCTGATGAATTCAGTGACGAGTTTACATTTGATGGAGCTGTACAGCAGGGCACTCTGCTACTTGCCGTATTATTCGATGTCGCGGCAGATGTAAGTTGGCCGAATTGGCATGTTGGTCAGGAGTTCAAAGGTGCGCGAGACGCTATGCTTGAGAACCGTTAGCCAATGCCAGGTGCCTAGCGACGCTGCCATCCGACATTTCTAGAATCCCGTAGGCTGTTCTAAGAACTCCCAGCTCAAACCGAATCGTTCTTCCAGGTGTGCTCCCAAGGCCTTCACCCCAAACGTCTCCGTCGCATAATGTCCCCCCAAGAGAACAGATATTCCCAGCTCTACAGCATCAAAATACTCTGCATGACTGACCTCCCCTGTAATCAGGGCATCTAGGCCCAACCCAACTGACTCCTCCATGAAGGAACCTCCTGCTCCTGTTACCACCCCTATCCTCTCTATCACCTCTGGGCCACCCTCAATCAGCCGAACTGGGCCCTTGAGTATCAGCTCGAGTTCGCCTGCGAGCGCAGCGCTCGCCACACCTCCCTCTTTCCTTCCCCACCAACCGACATTCACACCTTGGTGCTCTCCGAACGGCCCCTCAATCTCCAGCCCTAAAGCCCTCGCCATAAGAATGCAGTTACCCACTTCTGGGTGGCTATCTAATGGCAAGTGGCAGGAATACAGAGAGACTCGGCCTTCGATTAGCTTACGAATCTTCCGGAAATGTCGACCCGTCNNGATAGTCGCCTCGGAAGCATCCACAGCAACAGCCACGTGCCCAACTTCGCCTGGGCCATCCACCTGCATGCCGTTCAGTGCGTGAGGATAGTCAGGATACTCCTCAACCAACAACAAACCGTTAAGATATTGGAATATGGATTCTAATTTCATATTCAGCCCCATCGGTCAACGGTCGTGTCGAGAATATGTCTCTGTAACTCATTGTAGTACAGCAACTTATGCCCCATGAGGTGCCACACTTAGGGTGATCTGCGCTCAACGAAGTCCTGTAACACAAGGTAAGGCATCCGCTTCGTTAACCCCTCGGATTCTCTCCACCAGCGATTGCGGTGCCCTTTGATGCACTCCCCATGTTTACGGTCCCATTTAGGACCCCTCCCTCCTCAAGCTGCAGGCGACGAGCATGTACGTCTCCCTCAATCTGGCTGGTTGCTTTTACTTCGAGGCGGGATGCCGCGACGATTGTCCCGGTAACCTTCCCTGATACAACGGCGTCCTGCGTACTGATGTCTCCCTTAACCCAGGCAGCTTCTCCGACAACCACTGCCTTTCCTGCTCGGACACTACCCGTAATACTTCCTTCAATCCGTATGGACCCTTCAGTTTCGCAGTCCCCCACAACGGACATACCTGGCCCTATAATGGAGACGATCGCCTCCGGGGAAGGCTTATTGCCCCTTCGTTCACGTGCCATTCGGCCTCTTTAATCTTTGGGCTTACCGAACAACAAGGTAGCCGCAACCTTTACCATAGGCACTAATTGGGCTGCTCGACCATCGTCAGGGGGTCCAAGGCGTTCCCATTCAAAAGAATTTCAAAGTGCAAGTGTGGTGCAGTCGACTGCCCGCTGGAGCCGCTGAGGGCTATAACTTCCCGCTCTCTTACTTGCTGTCCCTGTTCAACCACCTGAGCTGAGGTATGGGCGTAGACCGTACTATATCCTTCTCCATGATCAATCACCACGAAGAGCCCATAAACTTCGTCCGTCCCAACTTCCACCACCTTCCCGCCACCTGCAGCGCGAACATACGAATCAGTTTGCACAGCTATATCCAAGCCCGGGTGGTCCCCCTCCACCCCCTGCAGAAGCCCCTGCGTTATCAAACCCTTCTCCGACAACGGCCATACGTTAGGTATTGTGGCCCCTCCGACTCCCACTCCCTCCGACTCACCCTCACTAGCACTACCTCCGAGAAGGGGAGGCCATATACCGCCACCACCACGTGGTAGCCTAGGGACAAGAAGAGCCCTGAGGCGAGCATACTGCGCTTCCGCTAACGCCAAGTCAGCAGCTATTGCTTCGAGGCGAACCTGCTCGCGACCCATCGCCTCCAAGCGAACCTCAAGATCCCTAACTTGGGAGGCGCGGGCTGAAAGATACCACCAGCTCCCAGCCATACCGACAAACATGATTCCAGCCATAAACCCGACTACCATCAATATACGCAAGCGCCTGTAAGTTAGTCGGTACGAGCGAGTTACGCTTCCATCATCTGGAACCACCATGATGGTTAGATCCCGCGGACCCAATGGGCTCATTCACCAACCCTAGAAGATTCCTGGCCAGTCATAAGCTCGTATATACGCTCGAAATCTTCGGGGCCGTGGTATTGAATTTCGACAGTGCCCTTACGGCCTACTTGCTCTCGAATCGTAACTCGCGTAGAAAAATGATCCCTTAGCTGGCTTTCAAAGGCCTTCACCATCGGGTCTGAGGTCGCGCGCGCCCTCCTCTGCCGCTTCCTCTTCCTTTTTGAAATACCGGACACCCTGCGTTCTACCTCTCTGACCGACCACCCTTCTTTCGCCGCTTGCTGCCCTAATTCGGCCGCCCGTAGTGCGTCATCGATCGCCAGTAGGGCTCGAGCGTGCCCCGCCGACAGGCTGCCATCCTCCACCAACCTGCGAACTGAGACGGGCAACTTCAGGAGCCTAAGTAAGTTTGCGACGGTTGAACGGTTCTTGCCCACCGCAGCCGCGATATCTGCTTGCTTCATGTCGAACTGGTCACTCAGAGAAGCGTACCCTTCGGCCTCCTCAAGAGGATTGAGTGCCTCTCGCTGCAGATTTTCGACGAGGGCCAGAACTAAGAGGGTTTTGTCAGATGCTTCCCGCACAATGCTTGGCACCTCGTCCCACCCTAGGATCCCGACCGCCCGCAGACGTCTTTCGCCAGCGATGAGCTCATAGTTATCCACTCCTAGTGCTGCGCGAACAACGATAGGCTGCAGAAGGCCATTCTCTTCGATCGACGATGCCAGTTCCTCTAATTCGGCTTGCACAAAACTCCGGCGAGGCTGCATCGGATTCGGTAAAATCGATCCAGTTCTAATCTTTTGCACTTCACCGGGCTGTAAGTCTGGCTCTAAATAGTCACCAAGCAGTGCTCCCAGTCCTTTTCCAAGACGGTCGTGGCTCATGCTGAGAGCACTGGGCGCGACGCACTGGTTACCCTATTCCTCTGCGCCATCACTTCCTGAGCGAGCTCGAGGTAGGCCTGCGAGCCCCTAGAAAGAACATCATAAAGCACTATTGGTCTTCCAAAACTTGGGGCTTCAGCTAGCCTAACGTTTCTAGGTATGGCCGTCCGATAAACCTTGGCACCAAAGTATTCCCGTGCTTCGGCTGCTACTTGTTTTGAGAGGTTTAGTCGACCATCGAACATCGTCAGCAATACCCCTTCGATGTGCAGCCGAGGATTTAGAGATCTCTGAACCAGGCGCACAGTATTCAGTAGCTGTGTCATCCCCTCTAACGCATAAAATTCACACTGAATCGGGATAAGGACTGAGTCTGCTGCAATAAGGGTATTAAGAGTAAGAAGTCCCAAAGAAGGAGGGCAATCCATAAGGATGTAGTCGTACTGACTTCGAATAGACACAAGCGCATCTCTCAAAACCGTTTCGCGATTTGAGGCGCTCACCAATTCGATTTCTGCCCCTACGAGATCCCTAGTTGAAGAGATAACATCGAGGCACGGGAAGTGGAGTTGCCTGACAACCGTGTCTTTTATGGATGTTCCCCGAACTAATACGTCATAGATCGTCTTGAGTTGATCGCTGTTTTCAATCCCTAGGCCGCTGGTAGCATTTGCCTGTGGGTCAATATCAACAACAAGAGTACGCTTTTCGGCGACAGCCAAGGAGGCACCAAGATTGATCGCCGTGGTACTTTTACCAACCCCACCTTTCTGATTAGCGATCGCTATAACGTGCGACATGAGCCCTCGGGAAACTAAACAATCCTGCTCTACCGGAGCGGGAGGGCAAGGAATATATCGTTATGACGGGTAACCCCGAAAGCCGGCCCCCACATATTTAACAGTGGGCCTCGGTCTTTCACGCTAAACTCCATAGATTCTCAACGCCTTCATGATAGAAAATGTCTTGTAGCATGAGAAGGCAATGAACCGGAGGACGTTGATGCGCACTCGCCTAATGAAAGGATTATCCCTGCTCTCATTAACCTTCTTGGGATGCGGTGATCCGATGCCTACTGGTCCTGATCCCCTAATCGAGCCGTTCGTCGGCGATTGGGCGGCAACCGCATTCGTCTTGACGAGCTCGGTGTCAGACCAGGTTTCCATCGACCTCATTCAGCTCGGAGGGACCTTCAACCTCAACATTCAACCCAGTGGGAGTTACACCGCGATCCTCGTTTATGCGGGCCTAGGACAAACGGAAATAGGCACAATTTCTGTAACCGCCACCACGGTAGCGCTCAACCGAGAGTTCCCGACCAGAGAGAATGAAGTTTCGGCCTACCAATTTGTCGGTGACACCGTGTTGATCCTAGACGGCGATACCGAATTCGACCTCGACTTCGACGGCCAAGAAGACCCCACACTCGCTCATTTCGAGCTCCTCCGTAAGTAGCCGCTCACTCGGATAGGCCAGCGCGGCATAGGCACGGGACTGTTTCACGTGAAACAGTCCCGATATAAACAATATAACTTATTGTTCTACAACGTGTTACAGAGCTCACTTCTCCCTCGTACGTGTCCGTCGGACCTCGAGTAGCAGATTTTGGAGGTCGGCGGGTGATACCCCTGGAACCCTAGCTGCCTGGGCAAAGGTCTCGGGTCTTATCCGAGCTAGCTTCTCCCGTGATTCATATGATAGTGTCTCAAACTCTAAATACGGTAAGTCATGGTCCAACAACAACTTAGACTGTTCCTCAAGCCTCGCAGCCCGCTCTCGTTCCCGCCCGACATACCCTTCGTACTTCAATTCTACCTCGACAGCTCTCAGTACCCCGGCTCTCAACCCTTCTTGCGGTCCTCCGATATCGCTATCTGACCTACCGGCGCTTAAAAGGTCCGCCGCCCGGACCCTGGGCCTCCGAAGAAGTTCTATGGCTCTAACTGGCCCTGAAAGCGGGCCTGATCCTGCTTCAACCAGCAGTGGATCCACGTCGTTTGGAGCAAGTTTCGTGTCGTGGAACCAGGCTATCAGCTTATTTTCCTGATCAAGGCGATCCTTAAGCACTAGTGCCTGTTTTTCGGTGAGTAGTCCGACATCACGTGCCAGGAGGCCCAGTCGGCGTATGGCATTATCCTGACGGAGAAGTAGCCTGAATTCAGCTCGAGACGTGAAGAGCCTATAGGGCTCATCAACGCCACGGGTCACTAGATCATCAATCAACACTCCTATATAGGCCTGGTCCCGGCGGAGGACAAAGGGGTCCTCCCCTTTGACCTTGAGGGCAGCATTGATCCCAGCAATAACTCCCTGTCCGGCTGCTTCCTCGTATCCGGTCGTCCCATTGATTTGGCCCGCGAAAAAGAGGCCAGAAATTTCTTTCAGCTCGAGTGAATGGCGAAGTTGGTGAGGAGGAAAATAGTCGTACTCTATCGCATAGCCGGCCTTTGTCATCACGACGTTTTCTAGGCCGGGGACAGTTTGGAGAAAGTCTCTTTGCACGTCAGCGGGGAGGGAAGTCGACAGCCCATTCACATACAACTCGGTTGTATGTAGCCCCTCTGGTTCTAAAAAGACCTGGTGTCGGGGAGCATCTGGGAATCGGACAACCTTGTCTTCAATTGAAGGGCAGTAGCGCGGCCCCCTCCCCGATATTTCCCCACCATGAAGAGCACTCTTCTGAAGGTTGTCGGAGACCACCTTCTTGAGTCCGTCCGATGCCCAAGTGACCCAGCACGGTCTTTGGGGTGGAATGACCTCCTCTGTATATGCCGCAAACCGGATTGCTTGGTCATCCCCATCTTGGCGCTCCACACGGCTGAAATCGACAGAGCGACCATCAATTCTTGGTGGTGTGCCGGTCTTGAAGCGGGCGATTTCTAGCCCGAGGCTTTCAAGCCCTTCCGCTAACGCTATCGAAGGTGCCTCACCAGCCCGGCCCGCCCCAACACCAGCTTCTTGGCCCATGTGAATCCGACCACGAAGGAACGTGCCGGCCGTAACAACAACTGCAGTCCCATAGAAGGTGATCCCTCCCCGTGTCCGCACGCCTGTAACTCGAGCACCTTCAAGAACCAGGTCACTCACCATCTCCTGAAAGAGGTCAAGGCTCTCAAGTTCATCGAGCACACACCGCACTGCGACGGGGTATAGGTTCCGATCGCACTGAGCTCTCGGACCCCAAACCGCTGGTCCTTTTGACCGATTCAACATGCGAAATTGGATCCTTGAAGCGTCCGTGGCACGGCCCATGACACCTCCTAACGCGTCAACCTCCCGTGCTACGACCCCCTTGGCGATACCGCCAATAGCCGGGTTACAGCTCATCTGACCAATGCGACTGAGATCTGGAGTAATCAGTACAGTCCGCACGCCTGCTCTGGCGGAGGCGGCGGCCGCTTCAGCACCAGCGTGGCCTCCGCCTACCACAATGACATCGTACCTCACGTCCATTACTAAGCCCTCTCGATCCGGAAGCCGTCAGCCTTGACTGTTTGTGACGGCTCTACTCTCTCTACGGCCTCTACTCTCGCTGCCACCGGTCCTCTTGCAATTGTTGCTTCTAGCTGATCGAGCACAGCCAGAGTAGCTCTGGCATGAACTCTGACTGATCCGTCAGGATGATTCTCCACTGTCCCGGATATCCCCAGTTCTTTTGCAACACGACTGGTGAACCAGCGGAAGCCGACACCCTGCACTCGCCCCGTAACGCGATAAGCTCGCACCGGCACGTTCAGACATGCTTGGCCCTTGGACTCCGACACTGGTTCAGCTGGATAATCTGCAGCCACTTATGCCCGCCTTGTCATTTCCCTACACAAAACTCTCGGAACACTACATCTAAGACGTCGTCAACGGTAATCACTCCTAAGACTTCCTCCAGCGCTGTCTCAGCTGGCCGAAGATGAGTCGAAGCTATTTCCGCCGGGAGACCATCCTCAAGTGAGCTTCTGAAAAGTTCCACCTCGGTGCGAGCAATCTTTAGGGCACGGATATGGCGCTGGCGCGTAAGGATTGGCTGGTCTCTAAGGTCTCCTACTAAGCCTGCGTAGGCTAATTCTGGGAGAAGCTGCCGGATCTGGTCTAGCCCCTGCCCTGACAAGGCTGAAACCCGGACCGCTCCGGCCAACCCTCTGAGCTCAGCAGTGTGTCTCTCAGGGCCATCTGCTAGATCCGCCTTGGTTTCCAGAAGAACGACAGGTGCCGTGATCTTTTCGAGAAAACTCCTGTCTTCCTCGGAAGTTTCCTCAGAGGCTGGAATGCAGAATAGCACGATGTCGGCACCCTTCAGGTACCTTAGCGCTACTTCGATACCGAGTTGTTCAACGCGCCCCTCGGATTCCCGGAGCCCCGCGGTATCGACCAGCCTGAAAGGAAAGCCACCTAACTGAACCGTTTCCTCTAGCGCATCGCGAGTCGTTCCCGGTTCTTCTGTGACGATTGCTCGTTCTTCTCCCAGCAGAGCATTAAACACTGAGGATTTCCCTGCATTTGGTCGTCCGGCAAATACAGTGAGCGCTCCTTCTCGAAGAAGTTCCCCTTCTGGAGCTGTGACGAGTAGTGTGTCCAGTTCCCGAACAACCCCTTTCGCTTCTTCTGCAATCACATCCAACGCCACCGGGGGCTCGTCTTCTTCCGGAAAATCTATATGGTGAACCAGAAGGGACTCTAGGCGCACCAAACTCTCACGAAGACCTGTGATTCTAGTCGATAATCCGCGTTCCATATGCCGCAGTGCTGCACGGTGAAAAGCTCTACTTCGGGCATCAATTAGATCTGAAACGGCTTCTGCCTGGATGAGGTCAAGTTTCCCCCGCAGGTACGCCCTCTTCGTAAACTCTCCAGCCTCTGCCTGCCGAGCTCCGGCTGCTAGACAAGCGCCCAGTAGAAGACGGGGCGCCATAACACCCCCATGGCAAGTAAGCTCAACAACATCTTCGCCCGTGTAGCTCTCCGGCTTCCGATAGTACGTGGCGACAGCTCTATCGATGACCTCTCCATCGTCTGGGTCACGGAGATCTACCACTCTCGCCATTCTCGGAGCAGGGATCCCTTCTAGCGCTGGTGCCAGCCGAAGAAGTACCTCGCCAGCCTCCGGGCCTGAAACCCGGACCATAGCGATTGCACCAGCACCGGGTCCGGTTGAAATGGCCGCAATCGTGTCTACGTCCACACTTGTCTACGCTCCCTCGAAAAGAACAGTTAAGCCGCTTACGCGTAGCCTATCCGCTAGGGCTTGGTGGGGAGCGGCCGAGAGGCTTCATGCCCTGCATCTTTTTTCGCTCCCTGGCGATGTACATCTGCTGAGGAATCGTCGCAATATTCGCTGTCGCGTAGTAGAGGTTCAGCCCACTCGCGAGATTCATGAAGATGAATATCATGAACGGCGGCATCATGTACATCATCATCTTCATTTGAGGATTCGGAGTATCCATCGACTTATAGCTCACGTACTGCATCAAGAACATCGATGCGCCAAGGAAGAAGGGTAGTACGTAGGTCGGGTCCTTCGTCGACAGATCAGGTAGCCATAGGAAAGGCACACCACGTAACTCAATTGTGCTCTGGAATACGAAAAAGAACGCGATGAGCATCGGCCAAGGTAGAAGCATCGGTAGGCATCCACCAAGCGGATTGAAGCCATGTTCCGTGTATAGCTTCTTCATCTCCTTCGCCAGTTTCTCCGGATTGTCCTTGTACTTCTCTTGGATTTCCTTCATGAGAGGTTGGACAGCCATGTTTTTCAACTGAGACTTCATCGCTTTTTGGTTCAGCGGAAACAGCACTATACGCATGCCTACACCAAACAGAATCAGCACCCACCCGTACCCCAGATTCAAGTTTGAATGAACCCAAATGAGAATCTTTGTGATCAGTGAAACGAATGGCTTCAGGATCACTTGCATAAACGACCAACCATAGGGATTCACATTCTGCATATCCCAACCGAGTGCACTCAGCATCTCGAAGTCCTGAGGCCCCAAGAAGAGCCTGTACGCGAAATCGCCCTCGGCTCCAACCACTTGAGCAGCAGTCACTTGGAACCGCTCAGGTAGGCGGCTCTCTTCAACGAGTAGCCCCCCGAGGTAGCCCCCCTCTGTGGTCGCTTCATTGCTTTCACCAGCAAGAATCGCCAAAAGGAAGAACTTGTTGCGAAGTGCCCCCCACAGCAGTGGGCCTTCCACAATCATCCGCTCTGCCTTACTCGTAAGTGTCTCGTCGATGCCCTCCTGCACATGGTTATACACATAGCCCATCTCACGTGCTTCCATCGCAGAGTCCGCCTCAGCAAAGGCTAGCCCGTCACCTAAGTCCGTCAAAAGCTGAGGCCGATCCACGCCCGAGGCTCTCCCTCTGACCCGGATGGTGTACTCATCGGGACTAAACTCATACTCGGTCTCGAACCTGAATGCGCTCGTAGGATGTTGGTATGTGAAGCGCAGTATCTGTGCGTCCGCACCGGCCTCCAGGGTGAGTCCGTCTTCCGGTTCAACAGTGAATGGCACCCTTGATAGGTCTAGGGTATCGGATCCAACCACCAGCTTTTGCCCGAGATACCCCTCCACTCCATCTGGGATTAGATCGAGGAGGCCGTCATGGTTTAATGGCTCAAATTGGGACATTTCTGCCACATGCAGCCTAGCACCGAAATTGGAGAACTCGAACCGATAGAGTGGGCTGGATACGACAACCCTCCTTTCTTCCGGGAGCGCTTCATCCTCTACTGTTTCTGGCACCTCGCTCGGCGATGGAGCAATTTCGGGCATCGTAGGAACTACTTCAGCAGACGACTCTGTTTCCGTGACCACCTCAGCTCCTGTAGCACTATCCGCTGAAATAGCTTCCTCGGGTATAGCGGGTGGGAAAAGCACGTTCGTCGCCATCATGACCAAGAACATGAGTGATAGTGTCAGGACAAAGCGGGCTTGAAGGTTCATCTAACCCTCTCCGTAACACATGCTCTCTCAGCCGAATTCATTTCCACTCTCGGGGGCACAGGATCAGGTCCGAAGTCACCCCAAGGATGGCAACGACCGATTCGGCGTACTGCAAGCCAGATGCCCCTTGCAGCTCCATGCAACTGAATCACTTCAATTGCGTACTCAGAGCATGTGGGGGCAAACCTACAGGTCGGTGGCGTCCAAGCCGATATGCCGTCTTGGTATCCCCGGATAATCGCAATCAGGATTCTTTGGAACAAAACCCCTCCACCGCTTTGTTTACTTCCCTCTCGAGCTCAGCAAAACTAACCCTGTATGCTGAGCGCGCAGCCCGAATGAGCACGTCTCCTTCACGACCCTGTGAGCTCAAGTGAGGGATTACCCGTCGCCGACCGATTTCACGTAATCGCCTTTTAAGTCGGTTCCTGTCCACGATTCGTTGTCCATGTTTCGGTACGATCACACCGAACCGGGAAACCGATGTCTTAGGGCTGGCGAAAAAGATCTCAAGATTCCCCGTACTCTCCCGTTTACCTTGCTGGAGGATCTCCTGAATTTCATTGCTCCGCCGAATCCGGACACTTCTAGGGAAGTGTTCTGAGCGGTCAGTCCTGGCTGGTGTTACTTGCGGCCGATCGAGACTACCAGTCGAGCGCGGCCCCGCCTCCGACGACGATTGAGCGCCCTTCGGCCACCGCGAGTTTTCATCCGTGCGCGGAATCCATGTGTGTTGACTCTTTTGCGATTCCGCGGCTTGTATGTCGGCTTCATCGGGAGTAGCCCAATCCATTATATCTTGCATCCAGAAACGAGCTGGAAAAGATAGTCGAGTCGGCGAGAAAGCGTCAACGGTGACCATCTTCAACCCTGCACGAATACCCTAAGACAACCCCAGAATGTAGAAGTTTGATTTTTAGAGATTCGCTTGGTAGGTTCGGCGCCCCGGGTCGGCCAACCCTACCCGTCAGTATCACCTTCGAATGATGCAGGTCCGCCGTACTCCATGTCGCCAGTCTCTAGCTATTCCTCACTCTGGATGCCCTCCGCTAACGAAGAGACATCGTGGAATTGACTGCCCCTGAATTATGGAGTCGGATCCAAGAGTCAGTTCAGGCCTCTGTTCCCGAGCAGAGTTATCTGACATGGGTTAGGCCCGCTGTAGCCGTCGCTTTCACTTCAAATGAGCTGCACCTTGAGGTGCCTTCGCGTTTCCATGTCGAGTGGCTCGAGGACAAATTTGGACCCGTTCTCTCCGCATCTTCAGAAGCAATCCTCGGCAAGCCTATCAAGATCACGGTCACTTGTTCTGCTACGGCTTTATCAGTCCCAGTCGCTTCGGTCGATCTTACTACCCCACTGATTGAGGACGCTGCTGAACGGGACATCCCTTCCGCTGCGTCAGACTCCAGTACCGTACCATTGCTTAATGACCGTTACACTTTCGAGCGGTTCGTGGTTGGGGCTGATAACCAGCTCGCTGCAGCCGCTGCTAGGGCAGTAGCTAATCGGCCCGCTAAAACGTACAACCCCTTATTCCTTTACGGAGGCGTTGGGCTAGGAAAGACACATCTGATGCATGCCATCGGACACCACATGGGAAGCGAGAACCCCCAGAGGAGTGTCTGTTATGTCTCGTCGGAACAGTTTATGAACGATCTGGTCGCGTCTATCCAGCAGGGGACGACCGCAGCATTTAGAAGGCAGTATCGGGAGATGGACCTACTGCTCGTAGACGACATCCATTTCCTAGAGGGGAAAGAGCGGACACAGGAAGAGTTCTTCCACACATTCAATGCACTCTATGATGCCCAACGCCAAATTGTCCTAACGAGCGACCGGCCACCTAAAGACCTCTCAGGCCTTGAGAACCGACTTGTATCCCGTTTTGAGTGGGGCCTGGTTGTGGACGTGAAGCCACCGGACTACGAAACCCGAATGGCCATCCTACAGAAGAAAGCGGCCGATGACGGGTTCAGCCTAGACTCAGAGGTGATCGAGCTCATTGCCCACTCATGTACAGCCTCAGTACGTGAGCTTGAGGGCGCGGTAATCAAGCTGTTGGCGTACTCTTCACTGACCAACCGGGAAATTACTCCCGACTTAGCTAGGGCGGCATTCCGGGGGGCCTTGGGGCAACAACGAGAAAGGGGGCCTGTTCTTTCTCCAGAAAGAATTAGGGAAATTGTTGCTCGTAGGTGGAGGGTTCGTGCTGATGCCCTTGCCTCCAAAAGGCGCACAAAAGATTTAACCGTCCCTCGACAAGTCGCTATGTTCCTTATCAAAGAAGCCTTCGATCTGTCACTCGTCCGGATTGGAGAATTCTTCGGAGGAAGAGACCACTCGACTGTGATTCACTCCATACGAAAGGTTGAGGAAGATATGGAACGGGATCCGGTATTTAGGGAATTGGTACACGCTGCGAGAGAAGACTTCACAGGTACAGATAGCGCTTCTGTCTAGGGTGTGGATAACTCATGGATAAATCACGCTTTATCCACACCCCTATTTTTTCCCTGATTTTTCTGGATTATTAGTGGGAAACTCTACACTTTTCCACTTAGGAACATATCAGGGTAAATAGTTATAGAACCTACTAGATTGGGATGTTCGTGTTTCTTTCTTCCACACTTCCACACCTACTACTACTACTATGTTTTTATTTAATAAAGAGACATAGTATCTAAGCACTGTTGAAAACTACTCGGTCCGTTTCAGGAACCGCCTAAATGAACTTTACGATCACCCGACAGAACCTCCACAATGGCCTAGCTGCGGTATCCGCAAGTATTCCATCTAAAACCACACTCCCGGTTTTATCGAACATCCTTTTTCAGGCTGAAAACGGAAGTGTTTGGATGAGCGGAACGGATTTGGATGTAGCAGTTCGAATCAAAGTTCCAGCTGATGTGAGAGAAGATGGTAGCTTGACTGCTCCTGGTAAGAAGCTTCAAGAAATCACAAAAGAATTACCAGATCAGCCAGTTGAAGTGTCTACGATAGGAACTCAGATTGAACTCAAAAGTGGCAGGGGTCATTTTAAGTTAAATGGTCTCCCAGCTGACGAATTTCCTTCGCTGCCAGAAGTGGATTTTGAAGAAGCTTGGAGTGTAACAGGGGCGGATGTAAACCGTTTAATTCATCACACATCCTTCGCAGTTTCTAATGAAGAGAGTAGACCGATACTCAACGGAGTCTTATGGGAACTCCGTGATGGGGCGATGAGGATGGTTTCAACGAATGGTCATCGCCTAGCACGTATGGGTGTTCCTGCAAAATCTGGGGACACTTCTTCGGCTGACTTTATAGTACCACCAGGAGCTCTTCAGCAGGTACAACGTCTTTTTAAGAAAGACGAGTTGCTAGAAGTGGCGCGAAGTGGAAACCACCTAGGCTTTAAGGCTGGAACTGCTGAGGTATATACGAGGTTGATTGAAGGAACTTACCCAAATTATGATGCGGTTATTCCGCGTGATAACGATAAAGTAGCGACTGTAGATAAAAAGGCTCTAGAGTCAGCGGTACGAAGAATGGCGGTAGTAGCATCTGACCAGACACACAGAATACGACTAAAATTCGAATCAAATAGACTCCACTTGAATGTTCTCACTCCCGATCTTGGAGAAGGTCAAGATGAGCTCGAGATCGGCTATGAAGGGGAAGAGATAGAGATAGGGTTTAACGCAAATTATCTTCTCGAAGTACTTCGCTATATGCCTACAGATGAAGTAGATATAGCCTTCAAGGCACCCGAAAGAGCTGTAACGATAGAACCTTCAGGGTCAGAGAGCTTAGATTATCTGTGTCTAGTAATGCCCCTGAGGTTACTAGACTAAAACGGATGGGGTTGGTTGTTTAACCGAAGAAAAAACTCTTCTCCACCTTCCACTAACCTATTCTCTTGTTACGGCTGGTTCTCCTTTAGTAATTCTTGCACAGAGAAGATCGAGAGAAGTGGGAGGCCGACTTCACGGAAGAGATCTTCAGCGTTATCTGAGCGGTCTACTAACGCCAAAACACCGACCATGGTTACTCCGTGCTCACGCAGGGCCTCTACTGCCGAGAGAGTGCTTTTCCCGGTTGTTAGGGTGTCTTCAATAACAAGGCAGCGAGAAGAGGGGTCTAGCCCGCCCTCTATACGATTCCCGGTACCGTGGTGCTTAGCTTCCTTCCGGACAGAGAATCCATCCAGGGGGTGGCCCTCTAGGTGGCTGCGGTGCGCGATTGCATATGAGATGGGGTCAGCCCCCATTGTGAGGCCACCTAAATGCGTAGGCTCAAGACCACTCTTTCTGACCATCTCGTAGCCCACCCGACCAACTAGCATCTGTCCTTCAGCGCTCATCGTTGTACGGCGTGCATCGATGTAATAGGTGGAGTTGGCTCCGCTCGAGAGCGTAAAGTTACCGAAACGCACAGAGCGCTCTAACAACAAGTGCTTCAACTGATCTCTATGGGTCATCGCCGGCACAGTGTCTTGGCCTTCACTCGAACGCAAGTCTTCATTGCCTTCTCCTATTCTCTGCAATCATCGCCCATTACAAGAAACGCCCAGCCAATCCAGCATCCATGATGTGAGATTGAGATATCTATACTGCTTGGCTTGCCGTCCAAAAGTAGTCGGGGGTAGCCTAGGCCAGTTGGACTCCGGGGGCGAAGAACCTGGAGGTGGTCTTGGGCCACGTTAATCGTGCTAGCTATAGAGGCCTTTACTCCAATCCGGACCGCTGCCGACTCTTTAGAGTGGACGCCGGCCCGCTCCTCTGCGGTCAATCCTTTGAGCAACTCGGGATATGAGGCAGACCACGGAGCACCGGGTTCGTCGAGTCGGGCAAGGTCATGGTATAGCTCGGCTGGCGGAGCTCCTTTAATCGGTTCATTTAGATGGCCTGTCCAGGCGAAGGCGTGAAGCACGCCTTCTGAAAAATCTACAGACACAGGTACCGAGAGCCCTTCATAGACAACATTTCCAGCTCTGATACTAGGACTTCCTTCCTGAATCATTCTGGTCCATGACACTTCAAAAGCAGAGTGAATAAATGCTGGAGGAGTACGGAGAACCTTAGAGAGGGCCTTAAAGGCTGCCTCCTTACAAGCCCAAAGACACCAGAGTTCAATATCAGATTCCCCTGCCCTGGCGACTACGGCTTGTTCAGACTCTGTGAAAACACGCTTCAGAAACCGAGGGTGCTCCAGCTTTCCATGGAGGCTAGAATTTTCAAGGTCTACAACGTCGTTACCGATCCAGCTCACCAAAGAACTCACAGTCGTTAGTCCAGGTTCTGCAGGTTGTTTAGGTCTCCGAGCAGCCCTCTCTGGACTTCTTCTGGCACACGTTGGGGTTTTCGGTTTGCCCCAATCCATACAGCAGTGACGGCAGCTTGTACCACAACGCTTTGCGGGGCCTCTTCCCTCACAATCTCTTGCCCCAGAACCATGCTGGTTCTCCTAAAAGATTGTGCCCAAGTTCGGACCAAGAGTTGTTGGCCCCGTTTCGCTTCCTCGAGGTAGTCTACCTCAATGCGGACTACGAAGATGCTTCGACCTGTTTCATCCAGTTCGGACCAAGAGAGCCCAGATTTTTCGAGTGCTTCAAAGCGGCCGTGCTCTAGGTAGTTCAAGAAGACGGCATGATTCACGTGTCCAAACGAGTCAAGCTCAGGACCCCGAACCGTGATAGGGGTTTCGGAGACCTGCCTGTTGTTAGGTGCTGGTGACATGGCGAGAAAAGACGCAAGAACAGTGCGCCTGAGCAAGGAGAGCATCTTGTCCAGTGTTACTCCTAGGGATACCCTGGCGGCCCCATGTTTCATAAAGCCAAGACTAGCGCCCGCTGGGTACAGCCCCAGCCACTCTCGCTCGGGGAGCTAAGAAGGAAGAGCATCCTTATAGCTGTTTGGTCGATGGCGCTCCTAGGTCCTATGCAACTGAAAGGGGCTGTATTGAGGGAAGGTCCCCCCAAGGGACAACAGGTGAACGACTCAGTCCTATTGGTGCTCGCTGCAGCCAGCCTCGCTGATGTCTTGCCAAGAATCGGAGATGAATGGGAAAGGTTGGGTGGGGCCCCGCTGGTATTTTCATTTGACGCGACATCTCGACTAGCGGTCCAGGCCTCACAAAGTGGATCCGGAGATGTTTTCTTCAGCGCTGACCCTCAGTGGATTCGGTGGCTTGAAGAGCAGGGAACCGTATCCCCAGGCAGCGCTATCCATTTTGCAGCTAACGATCTGGTAATTGCGGTTTCTAGAGATATTTCTGTACCCGTGCAGCCTGATATGCTCTCGGTTTTCGAGCGGATTGCTCTTGCTGGTGAAAACGTACCCGCTGGGAAGTACGCTCGAACGGCATTGGAACAAGCGGGAGTCTGGTCAGAGCTTGAGGGGCGCATCGTTAGAGGAGGATCAGTACGAGGGGCCCTAGAGTGGGTTGCACGAGACGAGGTCTCGGCCGGAATCGTTTATCGGACGGACGCGGAAGCAGAGCCGGCGGTCAGGATAGCGTTCGTGTTTGAAGGACCCGGATATCCACAAGCTCAATATTGGGGAGTCCCGCTAGCGTCCACGGTGTACGAGAAGTCAGCAGTTGATTTCGTGAACTTCGTCTTAGGTGAGTCAGGCCAGCCCTTTCTTAGAGAAGCGGGATTCAGCCCACCTCAGTCCGACATATCCGACGGAGAGGAAGAACGTTATGCAGCCGGGGATACAGGTGACGACTTAGTAGCATCGGTATCATCTGCGGTACGTCTATCCCTTATCGTTGCTTTCCTCGCAACTTTGGTGGGCCTAGTCCCCGCCATAGGGCTCGGGTGGCTACTTGCGCGCTGTGATTTTCCCGGGAAAACAGTTCTCTCCACCGTCGTTACGGCCCCCCTTGTCATACCGCCAGTGGTAACCGGATTCCTTCTCCTGAGCGTACTAGGCGCCTCTACTCCCCTGGGAGGGCTAATCGCGTCACTTGGCTTCCCGGTACCGTTTACCATCCTTGGTGCTTCGATCGCTGCTTTGGTCGTAGGTCTTCCGCTGTATGTGATTTCTGTGCGTGGTGCATTCGAGGCAGTTGACCCGATGTATGAGGAGTTGTCCTGGACACTCGGGGCTTCTCCCTGGAGAACATTTTTTCGCGTCTCGCTTCCGCTGGCGTTGCCGGGGATTGCGGCTGGGGCAGTTCTTGCTTTCGCGCGGTCACTCGGTGAGTTCGGAGCCACGGTCGTGTTGGCAGGCAATGTTGAAGGGTCGACACGGACGATCGCTCTAGCGGTCTATACACTCTTGGAGTCACCGACCGGAAGAGAGACGGTTTGGGTGCTGGTAGGTGCAAGTGTGGTGATCTCGCTAATCGCTTTGCTGGGTTTTGAGGCGCTCTCGCGGAGACAAAAACGTCGATTGGAAGACCGACATGCCCGCTGACAACGGTTTCCGTTTGGGCCTAGACCTAGAGGTTTCCTTCACCGGGGGAGGGTTAAGGGTCGAGCTGAATACAGCAAGCACTCGGATTGCCGTAGTGGGTCCTTCGGGGGCGGGAAAAAGTACGATCCTTAGAATTCTGGCAGGCGTAGAACGCCGAGCGCATGGCACCGTTCTAGTTAAGGAGCATTATTGGCAGGACAGCTCGAATGAAATATGGGTCCCTTCGTGGGAGAGGCGGGTGGGTTGGGTTCCTCAGGAGACACTCCTCTTCCCGCACCTGACTGTCCGAGAGAACCTAAGCTACGGAGGTGCATTACCTGATTGGGTATCAGAGACTGCTGCCTTGCTCCAGATAGAGGACTTGCTCGATCGGCGACCCAGAAGGCTTTCTGGGGGAGAGAGGCAGAGAGTGGCCTTGGGCCGGGCATTACTTTCAAAACCCAGACTTTTGCTTCTTGACGAACCGTTTTCAGCGCTTGATAGGCCTCTGAGAGCTGAACTATCACAGCTTGTAAGTGATTGGGCCCTAAATAGGAGTGTGCCGATTGTCCTTGTGAGCCATGATGAAGAGGATGCGAAATGGTTGGCAGAGGAGCGCTGGCACGTGGGCGGAGGTAGCCTGAGGAAGGAGTAAGCTTCAGAGCCTCTCTGGCGCTACTACCCCCAACACCTGTGGCAAAACGCTCACCTCGACGGTATTGCCTGCGGCCTGCCTCACGTCACCGTCCATTTCAAAGCGAGGTGGTTGGTCGAATTCTAGGCTGAATCTTGTGTCAGCCAGGACCTCTACCCGGTCTGGGTCTGAGCTTACGTGGAGGCCCCGCTCAGCTCTATTAAAGAGCTTGAGTCTTGTAAATGCGGGGGCATCTTGGATGCAACAAGCGTGAAGGTAGCCATCCTGAACACCTGCATCGGGCGCGATCGGAAATCCTCCCCCAAAAAAGCGTCCATTGGAGATGGTCAGCATCAGATGAAGCCCGTCGCGTAACTCACTCTTCTCCCCGGTTATGCCCACTCGGATACCTGTGAACCGGAAGAGTTGCTGGAGCGCCGTGATCTTGTAAAGCAGTTCGCCTTTTAAGAACCGAGCTTTGGCAGCAGCATCGATGACTGCTACGTCAAACCCGAAGCCGACTAAGTTCAGGAAATTCCTTTGTTCCATGACGTGAGGTGTGTTCTCAGCCGCACTAAGGGTTTCCACCCGGCCCATGTCTACCAAACGGATGTGTCCTGCTGCGAGAGTAAGCACTGCTCGTTCGGGGTTGGAGGGGTCATATCCAAGGTTTCTCCCAAAGTCATTACCGGTTCCATTCGGCAAAATCCCAAGGGCAACATCCTCACGACCACTGGCTGCGACACGGTCAGCAACGTTACCCCAGGTTCCATCTCCCCCAACAGCGACGATGATGTTGTAGCCCTGGGCAATGGCCTGATCCGCGAGGTCGCGCTCTTCCCCCGCACGGGTGGTTTCGGCGAAAGTCACCCTGCCTATGTGCTCAGACAGGAGGGCCCGATAAGCCCCAATCCTCTTGAGGCCGCGGCCCCTACCTGCAGCTGGATTGAAGATGACAAAATGGCGGTTCACTGAGCGTCAATCCGTGGTGAGAAAGTAAGGCTATAGGGTCAGGAGGGGCTCGAACGTTTGCAGCCCCTCTTCGTACCACTGTTCGCGGAAGGGATAGGTATTGATGTCATCAAGGGTCAACCCTTCTGTCATTGGGTGTTCGTAAAGCGTGAGTGAGCCCCCCTCCTCTTCGTGCTCTGAGTGAGGGGCTTCCATGTAGATATTCGCCTTGAAGTGCCTGTCTGCGCCTTCCTCGACTGTAAATGCATTGTAGAGGTGCTTCGACGGCACGTAATTGTGTTTAGTCACAGTACAATCGAGGACTGCATCCTCTCCGTCACGGACGTGCACATCCATTTGTAGTTCGGATTCGGTGAATGATATCTCCAAATCCTTCATATAGTGCGGAAGGTGCCAACGCTCGATCGCATGTAACCGGGATGCTTCAGTGGAAGTCCCAACCATGAAAGGATAAAAAGCAGCCTTCGGAATTTGCTTACCAACCTCAATCATTGGGGGTACAATCACCGCCAGAACGATCTCCTCATACTCCCCTGCCTCGCTCTGTGTAAACTGAAATGCGGTCAGGGCCAGAATGCTTCGCGTATGCTGCATCTCAAGTGGCTCAAGATGGGCGGGGAGTAGCGCGCGCGCATCTGAAGTCGGCATTTCGAAAAATGCGCCCACGCAATTTCGGAAGCCGTAGTATGTGTGATCCGGTAGACTCATAGTCTTATTTGCCTTGATGCTTGTCAGCGTAACTGGTTAGCGTTGCTTGTCTGCTTCATATCAGCCTGAAGCGCTTTCTGTTCTTGGAGACAACTCATTTGAAGTTACGAGGGGTTCTATCTCTCTTGGCCGTGACCTTAGGCATGGTCTTATGCGATCTCGTGCAGCGACTTCTCATAGGACCTTTGGTATGGCTAATGCCTTCAAGCCGCAAACGGGTTCTAGGGGTCTGGATGCAGGCAATGGCTTGGCTCACGAGTAGGCCAATGGTGTTCTTGGGTGGCGCAAGTATCGCTGTACCACCTCAGGTCCCTTTTGAGCCTGGAGTCCTCATAATCATGAACCACCAATCCCTGCTAGACATTCCGATGGTATGTTCATCAGTGCGAGGTGGATACCCTTTAATTGTCACGCGTAAGCGATACCGGCATTGGATTCCGCTAATCTCGCACATGATCAGGCTCTATCAATACCCAGTCGTTGACCCTACGGCAAACCGGCGAGACGCCCTCGGAATGACTGATGATCTGAGTGAGGCGGCCCGCACGGCAGAGGTGCCAGTAGCGATTTTTCCGGAGGGGACGAGGACAAGGGATGGCGATATTGGACGGTTCAAGAAAGCGGGGCTCCGGCGGATCCTCCAGGCTCGAGCCTGGAAGGTCTATATACTCGTCGGAGACGGATTCTGGAAGTATGCGAAACTCAAGGACTTCCTGAGGGGCATAGGCGAGATGAATGGCGAAGTCGAATTTGTAAGCATGCTTGAGTGGAATGATCCCGCAGCAGATCCAAATCCGTTCATAGAAAAAATTCGTACCCAGATGGTGGCCCGCCTTGCCCGGATGCGCGGGAATTCCATCGCATGACGGATGGAGTGACATTGGGATTAGGTAGTGCGCGGGAACTAGCCGAGGGACTAGTGCAAGCAGGCGGAGGCCATGTGCGGTGTGTATTGCTGTACGGTTCACACCTCCATGGGACGAAACCCAACCGGTATAGCGCGTACGATTTCATTGTCTTGGTAGACGACTACAGAGCGTTCTATTCTGCCCTCAAGAATTCAGGTCACATGCGAGGATCAGTGAGCTTGATATCAACCATGGCATACATCCTGCCTCCCAACGTGATAGCCTATTCACCGGTTGAGGACACAGACAAAGTCGCGAAGTGTAATGTGGTTACTCGAACCCACCTTGACCGTGCCCTTGGGCCGCGACCTAAGGATCACTATCTACTCGGTAGATTGGTTCAAAGGATGGCGTTTATCTGGGTCGCCTCAGATGAAGACCGGGAATGGGTAGAAACTGTCATAACGGGTGCGATAGGTCGTGTACTCACGTGGATGGCCCCCTACCTCACTGGGCCGGTCGATGCTGACGGTTTGGGTCGCTGTATACTTGAAGTATGCTACCGAGGAGAGTTTCGCCCGGAAGCAACTGACAGACATCAACATACCTATGAGGCGCAGGCGGATCACTTTCTCCAAGTGCTTAGTCCCGTACTTTCTGACGCAGAACGACATGGGTTCATGGTAGCCGAAGAAGGCAAGTATCGACTAACCTCACCCCCTAGCGCCTGGGAAGCACTTAGGTGGCGATGGCACTTCATGCGGTCGAAATTGAGAATGGGAATACGAACGCTAAAGCACACTGTGACTTTTGAGGCATGGTTACCATATATCGTGAGAAAAGCAGAGCGGCACAGCGGGAAGAAGATCGAACTCACTTGGCTTGAACATCGATTTCCACTGCTGTTCCTCTGGCCCAGAGCCATCACATTTTTTCTCTCGAGACCTAAGAAAGATGTTCGCCAGTGAGTAACAGGGCGCAATCGAACCACCTGTCGGTTTGTGTGGCTAACCTGCTGGCCTATGAGGCCGGACCTTGAGCTCTGAACTCTTGGGGCTAGTAATCGTTGTCGGTGTAATGCTCCTTTCGTTAGTTATGTACGTCGTTAGTGGAGCTTATCGACGGGAAGACCAAAACGAGATCAGTGACCGAGGAAGGTTTATCCTTGGCCCGTTCGCTCGGAGTTGGCTCTTCTGGTTCTTGGGTCCGCTGGAGCGCATAGCGGTTGGGCTCAGAATTTCACCTACCACGTTCAACGTACTTGGCGTCGCCCTTGGAGTAAGTGCTGGCTTCTGTTTCGGAACCGGGAACCTCAACCCGGGCGGGTGGCTCATACTCCTCAGTGGTACGGCCGATGTTTTAGATGGCAGAATCGCGCGAGCTCAGGGGCTAGCTTCACCACGTGGCGCATTCCTCGACTCTACCTTAGACCGATTCGCTGAGGTTGGTGCGTTCGTGGGTCTCGCGGTTTTCTACCGTAATTCGGTAGCACTAACGATCATTGTTGCTTGCGCGATGGGAGGGTCCCTGCTTGTTAGCTATGCACGTGCTAGAGGTGAGAGCGTAGGGGTCATATGTAATGTGGGACCCATGCAGAGGGCCGAGCGCCTGCTCCTGGTGGGCCTGGGTGGTATTCTTGACCCGATTATTAGCGAACAGAGTAACCTTGACCCAGGTATTCTTCTCGCGTCCGCGTTAATGCTTGTCGCGGCTGGTGCGGTAGGTACCGCCGCCTACCGGACAATGTGGATTTCGAAGAGAGCGGCGTAAGTCCTAGTCGGACCTACAGTTAAGGCGTTCCAGAACTCCGGCGACAGGACTCGAACCTGTGACCCGATGATTAACAGTCATCTGCTCTACCAACTGAGCTACGCCGGATTAGTACCGTGGATATCAGCACGCACGGGCAAGAAATAGAGATTTCAGGACGTGGGGTGTCAACAGTGTGCTAATGAATATCGGGTGGAACCAATGTTAAGGCCACCAGATGAGATCGTAGGGTATGGCGGCTGAAATCTAGAGGTATACACTTACCCCACTGTCCCTCCTGCGCCTAGAAGGAAAGAATGAGGAAACCAAACCGCAGGATTCCCAATATTGCGGGGAGTATCATGCTCGGCGCGGTATTGGTTGCCGGCCAAGCCTGTACCCAGGCATTGGAAGACCCCTCGCTGGTTGTCATGATTGTTGTGGACCAACTGCGTGGCGACATGCTTGACGAGTTCGATGAAGCGTTCTCGGGGGGCTTCCGGCGCTTAATCGATGACGGGTACCGGTATACAAACGCATCGCACCCTTTCGCAGTGACTCAAACCGCCGCAGGACATGCCTCGATTTCCACGGGCGTCCCTCCATCTCGTTCCGGGATCGTAGCTAACACCTGGTCCCAGCAGACAGGTGAGGATTGGCAGACAACCTATTCCGTAGCAGACAATGAGAGCCCAATCCTAGGGTTTGAAGATGCTGACGGGGTTCTCGGGAGATCCCCTAAGAATTTGCTGCGTAGTGGGTTGGCAGATTGGATACGCGAGGCGGATGATAATGCTTTGACAGTGTCACTATCTGCGAAGGACCGCTCGGCAATCACTCTAGCTGGGAAGACGAACTCCCATGTTTATTGGTTGCTCCACGATGAAGCCCGCTTCGTCACTTCACACTATTACGCTCAAGCATATCCTGGGTGGGTGCAGGGCTTCAATGAAGAAGCCATGACAAGGCTTGTGGCCGACAGCGTTTGGGACACGGAGGTTCCAGTCGAAATCCAATCCCTGGCCCGCCCTGACTTTGCTGCCTATGAACGGCGCGGAAGCTCGACGTTTCCACACATTAGCTCGCTGGAGGAGCGCGACCATTATGAGTGGGTTTTCGACTCACCAAAATCTGATGAAGCTGTGTTAGGATTGGCTAAAGCAGCCATGGAAGAGCTTGCGCTAGGACAACGAGGAAGTGCCGACTTCCTTGCTCTCGGGTTGTCATCCACGGACTACATAGGGCATCTGTTTGGGCCACTCAGTCAGGAGCAACTCTCGAATCTTATACACTTAGACCGCATTCTCGGTGAGTTCTTCGACTACCTCGATGCAAACGTAGGAGAAGGCCAGTGGGTTGCGGCTCTCTCGGCGGACCACGGTGTCGCTACTATGCCGGAATACGCACAAGAACAGGGAAATACATCAGCTCGTCGGATAAATGCCCGAGAGAAGGCCCGTGACCGTTCTAGCGCCCTGCAAGCTGCCGTAGCCGAGGGTGGGGCTTCAGAGGATATTGCTGAACGGCTCGCTAGACAGCTAGAGACGGAAGGAACTGTAGCGAAGGCGTATACGCACCAGGAATTAACGCTTGGCGAGCCAGTTGACTCGTTCGCTATCCTTTTCCGTAATTCCCACTACCCTGGGCGAGGACATGGCGCGCTCTCTCGCTATGGTGTCGAGACCCGCTATGGGGAAGGCGAGCTGTTGTACAGTGCCAATGGGACTAGTCATGGAACACCCTACTGGTACGATCGACACGTCCCCTTGATTCTCTTTGGCAAGGGTATTGATGCGGGAGTATCAGATGCACCGGCTTATACCACGGATATTGCCCCGACGTTGGCACATTTAGCAGGCATAGCAACAACGCCAGACGATCTACATGGGAGAGTGATCTATACCGCTAGATAGCTAGAGGGCGCGAGCCCGAATAGGGCAGAAGCCTCTAATTCTTAGTAGTTAAGAGTTTGCGTACTGCCCGACGACAGATTATATAGAATACATATTCTAATTTGTGTCGTGAGTTAGCAACGTGTCGGTTAACAAGCATCATAATCCTCCCAAACAATCACGCTCTAGGCGCACTCTTGAGCACATCGTTCAAGCGGCCTTGGAGATTCTTGAGGAACAGGGTTACACAGCCCTCACGGTCCAGTCCGTGGTTGACCGAGCGAATTCGTCGGTCGGCTCCTTCTATGCTCGGTTCAGTGGCAAGGAAGACCTACTGGATTACCTCGGGGAAAGAGTGTGGGATCAAGCTCTGCAACGGTGGGATAGCGCTGTGAGAGCTCGCGACTGGTCGGAAATCGATCTACAGCACATCGCGGAAGGTTCAATGGGCCTTTTGGTGGACATTGGAGCGTCGCGAGCCGGTTACCTGCGTGCGCTGGATCAAGCGCGAGGGATAAATGGACTGGCCTACAATAGGTTTCGAGATAGCGTGTTAGGGGACGTGGCTGGGATCCTGCTTGAGCGTCGGGACGAAATGTCGCACCCGGAGCCGGAGCTCGCGGTGAGACTCGGTCTTCTGGCGGCAGAGGGTATGATTGAAGCGGACCGGGCTGCTGTTGGCCCGCTGCCAAGAGATACCCTGGCTAGTGAAGCTACCAGCCTACTCCTGCACTACTTGACCGCTGGGAGCACACCTCAGGCTCCTATTAGATCATCCGAAGAAGTTGATTTCTTCGATATCTGGAGCTAACTGGTTCGTCTAAGGCATGGTGACGAAAGTGCCCTCAGCCCGATGGACTACGATTGGACCGTGAACCCTAGGCCTCTTGCTTGGTACTATTCCCTGGGTCCGGTAGTTTTTCTGTAGCTAAGTTTATGGTTGGTCAGTTGATCATTGGGCAGTGACTTCTTTGGGACATTGAACGAGAATCGGCCTAACGGTCATAGCCTGAAGCGGTTTGCGAGGGACAAATTATGGCTAGGAGATAGCTTGCTTGACATGTTTGTGAAGAGATCAGGGATTAGATGAACTTCTGGCAACACTTTGCGAGGGCACTTGCTGTTGTCTTGATTGTGACTCCGGTGTCTGTGCTCCCGGGAAGGGCGCAGGATACAGCAGAGCTGAGCGGGATCGTCTACGACAGTACGTCTATGGGCCCGCTAGCTGGGGCCCGAGTGGGGGTCATCGGTACTAGCTCCGCGACGGTGTCCGGCCCAGACGGAAGATTTGCCCTCGAAGGCATTGTAGCAGGAATACACTGGGTCTCATTCTTTCACCCAAGGCTTCAAGAGCTAGGAGTGAGTCCGCCATCGCGCCAGGTCACATTCCATAGTGGTGAGACAGTAACCGTGGACCTTGCAGTGCCTTCGGAAACGACGCTGCTTGCGGGTTGGTGTGTGATTGAGCAACCGGGTCCTGGATATGGTGCGGTCTCGGGGATTGTGACGGATTCACTCACTGGTGTACCCATGCCAGGAGCACTAGTCACCCTGGAGGCAGCGGTCACGCCAAGATTTGGCTTACGGACACCGACTGAGGTAAAGACGGACGACGGTGGTTATTTCCGTATATGTAGCGTGCCTGCTGAAACGGAAATGAATCTCCAGCCTCACTTCGGACGAAGCTCGGGGAGAACTGTGGTAATCTCGGTCGGGGCTGGCTCGGGTGAGATCCAGGATCTTATGATGTTGGTATCTTCGGAAGGGACCCTCAGCGGTTATGTAGAAGACTTTGCTTCAGGAGATCCAGTCCAGGGGGCTTCCGTCATGGTAGCCGGTACTGAAGGTCTTGTGCTCACTGATGAAGAAGGTCGCTTCATAATGGACGACCTTCCTCCCGGTCGGCATCTGGTCACGACAGACCATATCGCCTTCGAACAGCGAACAGACTCTGTCACAATTTTCAGTGAAGAAGTTGTTGATATTGAAGTGCGGCTGGCTGTCGAGGCCCTTGAACTAGAGGGTCTTGTTGTTACGGCCAGGACTCGATTCGGGCGTACAAGCTTACTAAACGACGCCAAGAGGGCAGACTTTATCAGTCGAGAAGAGATAGAGGCACTGCTACCGCGGACTACCGCAACCGTTGACCTACTCAGAAATGTGCATGCACCGGGATTGCGGATCCGCGAGATTTCTACGGTTGATGCAGTTACTGGTGTACCCATGCCAGGTCTCTGCATCGAAGTTAGTCGACGGTCCGGAGGGCAGGGATGTGCTCCAGCCGCAGTCTTTATCAACGACGTGCCAGTGCCTTATCCGGAGCAAGCAATTATCGATATGGACCCCAACTTTATCGATCGGATTGAAGTACTGAACCCCGTTGATGCTTCGTTCCGTTACGGTACAATCGCTCTACACCAGGTAAGCAAGCGGCATCTAGGAGCAGGGCTTCAGATTACTGCTCGGTAAACGCTCATATGGTACTTCGCCCACTGTACGAACATTCTGACGCCTACCCACATGCATATCGATAAGATCATGCGCCGTTGGTTTCGATTGCTGGCCACCTCTTCCTTGCTCGGTGTTTTGGCTCTGGTTTCTTCGCCAGTATCAGCGTTACAGGTTGATCAAAGCCGGCCGGGGAGTGATGTGGACGGTGGTTATGATCATGAGTTGGCACCGGTCGCCAGGGCAGTTAAAACGGGTGAATCCGTAACCGTTGACGGACTTCTCAAGGAAGAGATTTGGTTGCAAGCATCCCCGATTTCAGGGTTTCTCCAGACCCTGCCGTTCGAGGGCGAACCCGTAACCGAGAGGACTGAGGTGCGCATTGTCTATGACGAAGATGCAATCTACATCGGCGCACAACTCAGTGATCGGAACCCTGTGACAACTCGACTAGCGCGTCGTGATTCTCAATTGGGTGATTCAGATTCATTTGTCTTCCTGATCGACAGCTATCACGATCACGAAACCGGCTACCGTTTTTGGACAAACCCCTCAGGGGTGAAGGGTGATGCAACGGTAAGAAGGAATGGGACCGGTAGAGGTGATACATCGTGGGATCCAGTCTGGGACGTGGTGACTTCTGTTTCTGATTCGGGGTGGGTTGTAGAAATGCGTATCCCTTTCAGTCAACTCCGGTTTAGCCCAGAAGAACAACAGGTGTGGGGGATCCAGATCGAACGGAACATTCATCGGAATCAAGAGAACGCCACCTACCCCTTTACTCCGAACCTAGAGCGTTCTGGAGTCTCTCGGTTTGGTCATCTGCACGGAATCGCAGGGATAGAGCCTGGCCAGCGATTGGAACTACTCCCGTATGTCATTGCTCGTGGCGAGTACCTGGAGAGCAAGAAGCCTCTTGGTGTGAGCTTCGATAACCCGTACCGAAGTGGGGCCGATCACTTTGGAGGGAGCGGCCTGGATCTCAAGTACCGACTTGCGTCCAACGTGACCTTGGATGCGACAGTCAATCCAGACTTCGGGCAGGTGGAGTTGGACCCTGCAGTGATCAACCTCACGGCCTTCGAGACACGCTTCTCTGAGCGCCGAGCTTTCTTTGTCGAAGGAGCAGGCATATTCAATTTCAGTGAAGGTGGACCAATGGGAAGTGTCGGTCGGCCTCCGCAACTAGCCTACTCCCGAAGGATCGGTCGCTCACCGAGAGGTCGTGTTCCCACGGCTGCAGTCTTTTCCCAGGTACCGAATGCCACAACCATCCTCGGCGCGGCAAAAGTTACGGGTCAAGTGGGTAACGGCTGGTCGCTAGGTATTCTAGAAGCAGTTACGGCGAAGGAAATGGGTTCCTACACCATTACCGATGGGAGCGCTCACGACATCTTGGTAGAGCCTGCAGCAAATAATTTCATTATGAGATTACGGCGCCAAGTCGAGGGAGGGGCTACTCGGTTCGGAGTGATAGGAACAGCACTAAACCGTGACCTTTCCGGAACAACACTCGTAGACAGACTTCATTCTTCCGCGTACTCCGGCGGCATCGACTTTGCCCACGAATCGACCGACCGTATGTGGCTCTTTAGCGGAGCCCTCGCTGGTAGCTATGTGCGTGGCGATGCAGATCAAATCTTGCGCACGCAACGGGCATCAGCTCGCTACTATCAACGACCGGACGCTGAGCATGTTGATGTGGACCCCTTCGCGACGTCGCTGAAGGGTTTCTACGCGATGGGGTACATTGGCAAACAGGCCGGCACGTTCACGATGAGGAACGGCATCGCGTTCGTGAGTCCTGGTTTCGAGGTCAATGATATCGGGTTCCAGTCGCACGCGGACCGCATCCTCTTTGATACACACTACCAGTTCAATGAAATAAATCCTGGGAGAATTCTACGGTCCTGGAATGTCAGCATGAGCCCTGACGCTGTCTGGAACTTTGCAGGCGAGCGTGTCTTCGCAAATGTAAACAGTAGTCTTTCGTTCGAGTTCCTTAACTATTGGCGCACTTCACTGAGGATTCAGGTCGACCCCTGGACGGATGATGATCGTCTGACCAGAGGTGGGCCGATAGCTCGTTCGCCGAGCAGCTTTGCTGGGAACTTCAATCTCAATTCAGACGGAAGAAAAGCAGTGGTCCCCCGGCTCACATACTCATGGAGTTCGAACGATGCTGGGGACTGGAACAGGAGTGTGCAGCTCAACCTGAATGCACGTGTCAGGGAAACTTTCCAGTTTAGTCTTGGCCCATCTTATACGAGGTCGTATTCGACAGCTCAATACATGCAGCGGATTGAGGACCCTCTCGCTGTTGCAACCTTTGGGTCCAGATATGTGTTTGGTGAATTGGACCGGACACGGTTCTCGATGGTGACTAGAGTGAACGCCACATTCTCCCCCAGGCTTTCCCTGCAGTTGTATGTAGAGCCTTTCGTCTCAGTCGGAGACTACGGTGGGCTGAAAGAATTTCGGTCGCCTAGAACATTTGACTTCCAGAAATATGGTACAGACTCGGGGACGGTAATTCAGGACCAAGATGGGCGTTACAATGTCGATCCTGACGGAGCAGGCCCCGCTGGCAGTTTCCGGATCTCTGACCGGGACTATAGCTACCGAAGCTTGCTTGGGAATGCAGTACTTCGGTGGGAATGGAGGCCAGGAGCAACCTTGTTTCTCGTGTGGCAACAACGTCGGATCAACTCGATCACGGGTCACGGACAGGATGGAGCATACCCGTGGGTTGGGACCTTCGATTTGGGTAGAGATTTAGATGACATGTTCAACATTGCTGCAGACAATGTCTTGATGATTAAGGTGAACTATTGGATCAACCCCTAGATGGCCCGAAAACCGTTGGTATCATTGAATCTTATCCATCTTATCCAAACCTTATCCAACTGGATAAGGTGGATATTTGAGGGTCATCCGGAGGGTGAAACTGGTCCTTCTCAGGAAGAGAACGTAAATCTGAGAAGATGGATCGTTTTAGGAGATAAAGTATGAACTGGATTCTATCGTTGATCGTGCTTGTTTTGGTGGCAGGGTGTGGCGGGCTACCTGATGGACCATTTGAGACGTACTACGAAGGGGGTCAGTTGGTAATTAGGGGAACCTACAAGGACGGGGAAGTAGACGGACCTCTTGAGATATACCTCGACAACGGTCGGTTGTGGGAAAAGACGACCTACAAGAATGGGGTTCAGGATGGACTATTTGAGAGCTACCACGAGAACGGTGAGGTAAGGGATAAGGGGACCTACAAGGACAACGAGAAATGTGGTGAGTGGTCGGAATGGGGTGAGACAGTCACCTACGACCCCTGTTGAGAAGTGAAGAGAATTTGGTATGAGGGGACCACCAGGTCGGGTTGCATCCTGATATGTCTAGGAAGTCTTCTGGTTGCTGAAACCACAGTCTGGGGTTTTGCTACTGATCCCAAGGGAGTTTCGGGACAGGTATGGGGCTGGGTGGGATTCCTAATGATCTTGAGGGGTTGTTTCACACTCATTTACCAGCGTTCCCAGTCCGGCCAGAGAACGAAGAACGAATGATTGCAAAAAATCAGCCGGCATCTTTCTTAGAGGAGGAGCAATCTTCATGAACCGATTCATTCCCATAGCGTGGCAGATCCCGGTTCTCTTTCTCCTCACTGGTTGCGGAAGCCAAGAAGAGTCGGAAGCCGTAGCGCTCGACACGCCTAGTGTCGAGGCGGCTCTGGGCGAGATTCGGCCTGAGGCTATTGATCATCATATCCGTGTGCTCGCGGATGATTCTCTTGAGGGGAGAGCCCCAGGAACCCGTGGTTTCAGCGGCGCTGCCCAGTATGTGGAGGCATCTCTCAGTGCCCTTGGGTTGGATCCAGCGGGTATCGATGGGACGTATCAACAGCCTGTCCCGCTTCGTGAGAGTCTTGTGATAGAAGAGGGCAGCGGCATGCGGATCTCTTCGCCTTCCGGTGTCAAGGAACTCGAATACGGTGTGGACTTTTACTTGAGTCCTGATCCTCTTCGGGAGACCGTGAGCACCTCTGAAGCCGCTGTTGCTTTTGTAGGGTATGGAGTCAGTGCCCCCGGACTTGGCTATGATGACTACGCCGACATTGATGTTGAAGGGAAAATCGTGGCGTATCTTACTGGGGCACCTCCAGCATTCCCCAGTAATGAGAGAGCATACTATTCCTCAGGGGCAACGAAGCAGAGTGAGGCCATAGCTCGTGGCGCTGTGGGTATTCTCAGCTTCACCTACCCGGGGGATCCGAGGTTCCGATGGGAGGTCAATCTAGCGCGCTCAAAACGCGGGAGCTTTGCTTGGCTCGACGATGACGGCAATCCCAACCGAGGTGATCTGGCGATCCTGGGCTCGGCCTCCCTCAACCACCCTGCAGCTCGCGCGCTTTTTGCGGGAGCACCACAGCCCATTGAAGAAGCTTTCAGCGCAGCAG